>ERZ802822.1-NODE-1-length-251584-cov-11.634865_pt1 | contig 251584 bp, 230 predicted proteins | sample MGYA00345649_ERZ802822 | MGnify/ENA primary metagenome ERZ802822 (study PRJEB30503, sample SAMEA104212359) | marine metagenome | biome: Westerlies Biome; feature: [SRF] surface water layer (ENVO:00010504) within the epipelagic zone...; material: water... | reverse complement strand
TGATGTGCTGCTCTGAATGCCTCTTTATCCCAGTTATCAAAAATTTTCTGCATTTTAGCCTGAACGCTCATTTTTTTTCTCCCGCATAGTTTCCCAAATCGTAACCAAAGGCTCCCAAAATGAAAGAATTACTTAGCGGCCTGATAGGCCCGGTGACTGGTATAGTTAAGAAAGCGACGCCAAGAGGCGATAATGGTAGGCCCCTAGCGCATTCAGCATCCGCGATTGGCAAGCATGTGTCTGTGAGCGTCGTTGTTAAGATACCTTATGGAATTTCGTTAATTAATAGTTCAGTATCTTTCCCAAACACATCAATAAGCTTCTTCGGGGCGATAATTCCGACGTGTCCGCACCTACCATTCAGAACGATGTGATTATTGCCTATTAATCAAAGCAGCTTCATGTTCTGCCTTTGCTCTCAACGCCTAAACTTTGCAAAACGAAAGTATCTCGGTTCCTAACTGCCCTCAGATACTGTTCTTACAGCCCCCTCAGATATGCTCTGCGGTTTTTTTTATTCTTCGTCCATTTGACCAAAAAGAAAATCACAGGCGATAATTTTACTACCGTCATGTGTCCAAACATCCATTACCGGCCGACGGCCCTCTTCGGTTACATCTATTGCCTGACAGACTATTTTTGTTTCTGTTTCACAAATCAATTCGTAGCTTTAAACTTTAAATATGTCGCAATATTCCAGCACGTTGTCTCGGGTATATTCGTTATTATTTGCTATGCTCCGACCAATAAAATTTTCACTTAATAGCGGTTCAAATGCTTCTCTGTTTCTCGCCTTAATTTTGTCAAACATGGACATGATTGCTCTCCTTTTTCGCCCAATAACTATGTTTGCTCTAAAGGTTCATTTCAATACTTTCCCAACGTCACTGCTTTAATCCCCTACAGATATGCTCTGCGGGGACTTTTTTTGTTTAAAACTCGGTCTCGGTACTTAATTTTCTCCTAGTACCGGCCCCTCTACCATATCAACCATTGTAATGCCGTCCGATGTGGCTTTTCCGCGAAATTCATTTAATTCAGCCATGTACCGTAGATAGGCTTCTTTATCTGGATAAAGCGTAAAAGAACCTGAATTATTATCATCTATTTTGTACCAATATGCTCTTTCCCAATCCGCAAGAGGCAATATTTCGGCGAGCTGTTCTACAAATTTCTGTTCGCTGGGAACTCCATCTGGCCAATACCACTTTGTTGAGGTGCAATATTTCATTTTTTGTCCCTTCCAAAACTGATGTTTTTAAAAGCTAACGGGTTGCAGGGGTGCGAGACAATCCCAACTGCGGTTTTTACAACCCCAACAGTTTTTTGCTCTGCGGGTGCTTGTTATTGCTTGGGATTAGCTTCTTTGAATTCTGGATCGTCCTCAGTTCGATATTGAGGTAAACTATCATTTATTATTTCCCAAGGTATTTGACTTTCTATCCCAAGATGACAGCCATTTGGTTGCCAATTTTCGGGATCGTCAAGGGTCCCAACAAAAACTGCATCTAGAGTTTCATAGGAAAATATTACTGGACTGCCGCAGTCTGAGCAAAAACCTCTTTTTGCAATATCAGAAGATTTATAAAATTTTGGTGATCCAGATACAAATTCTAGATAACCTTTTTCAAAAGCTACGAAAATTGCTGAGGGATTCCCATATGCTTTTTGGCACATTCTGCAGTGGCAGATAGAAATCCATTTAGGTTTACTGGCAGATAGAAATTTTATTTTTTTGCAGAGGCATCCGCCTGTTATTGGCTCATCTTTATTTACAACTCTGGTGTCTGGCATCTGCATTTCTCTTTTTATTTCATAACTGCATTAGGCCGATCATCCATCACTTCGCCGTGAAATGCGAATATATCATGCACATGCTCTGCCACAGCTTCAAAAAAGGTTTCAATAATGGCTTTTGCCTCGTCTGCGATTTCTTCAGTTTCATAAGTCGCCAATAGCAAAAGTGAATTTTCTGATGTTCTGATTCTGGTTCTGCTTAGCGCGTTATGCACGTTATCAGGCCACCACTTGGACCACTTGTTTCTAAACATGATCAAATCTTCTTTAGATTTACATTCAACGTTCACAACTCGTCCATATGCCATGAGCCTCTCCTTTTATGCCCCTTCCGCACAAGGCAGAGGGGACTTTCTTAACCTCTACTGTCGAAAACAAGTTTTGGCATTGGTGGAGGCGGAGAATTAACATCTAACCCGTGTACATCTTTTGCAAATTCCGCAAAGTCTGCTGGCATGTTTTGCATTATCTTAGCAAAACTCGCTTCAGGATCATCTCCCTCGAAGGTTAAGATTACAAAATCACCGGCTGGTGTCTCTTGCAAAAATGATCTTTCGTGTACGCCTGCATCTTCTCTTGATGCAGCAAAGTTTGGATCATTGGTTACTTGATCCATCATTGTTTGCCATTTTTCTTTTTTACCAGCCAATATGGGCATGCACATTGCAATAATTGCCATTTGAATTTCCTCTCATCTTGAACCTCGATTGCCGTTTGAGCTTGCTGTGCAATTTAGCAGTTGCCAAGACTGACCTTGCGTAAAACTCATTCTACTTAACGCTGCTAGGTGGCCGTTGGTGATCGAAAATAAGTATTGCCACCGTAAATCCGATCAAACTATAACATCTGGCGTTTAGCTGCCTTTGTGAGCCGCTTTAAAACCCAATTCGTTCATGTTAACCTCATTATAGGCACTTAATCACCAACTTGTGCGCCTTGGCATCCTGCCTCAAGCACTAAAGCGGAGGCTTTATCATGTACGTCATTACTACAATAATCATAATTTCAATGCGCCCGTTCTAGACTTAGGTTCTGCGATTTGGCTTGCTGAGCGAAACGATGTTTTTAAATTTTTTGAAAACATGTCGGTGCGGTTTCTAGAGTTTTTAAAGCGGAACGATCACTGGAAATCTCGCTATAATCACAACCATCTCAGGGTCAGCCGCGCAATTGATAGCTTACGGCCTTTGCATAGTTGGGAGCTGGCGGACTGGTTTTATGGTCAGGTCAAGGCGTTCGCAGGCTCTTCGTACGACTTAATGTCGGATGCAAGGACCCACTGGGACCGTAAAGCGTCAGTTGAGCATGACCGTATAGCAGGAGCCTTCGTCGGTCTCTCTATGGGAGATGCGCTGTGCTTTAAAATCAAATACAAAATGGGTAAAAATTTATGTTTTATGACATTTTGAGGAGAAGTTAGAGTGAAAATGTTGATAAAAATTTTAGCGTTACTTTTGATGATTGGCACACAAGCCTGGTCGAATGAGGTCTCAACTCTTCAGAAACAATTGAGGATATTGGGCTATGATCCGGGTGCAATCGATGGTCTATGGGGAGGCCTAACTCAAAATGCCCTGCGAAAATTTTTACTCCAACAAGGGCAGAGCTTCGATGGTGTACTTGATCGCAATGAATTTCAGTTAGTAGAAACAGAACTAAAAAAACAAGGAATAGAAATAAGGGCTTCAGGAAATTGGAATTATAGAGCCACTAGTATTTCCTTCGGTGGGTATGATCGAGCAGAACAACCAGTTTATGATGCGATCAAAACTATCAAAAATATCGCTGACTTTGGATTCAATGTTCTGACGATAGACTTTAGATGTACTGGTAAAATTGATACCTCTGCTCCCAAACACTATCCATTATCTCGTCATACTGGATGTTCAATAGCAAATAAAAAAATCACATCCGAAGAAGGTTTTGTATCCAATCGACGCGACGCTACAGATCTTGCCATTGATGAAGCGAAAGCTAAAAATTTAAAAATTAATTTGAAACCAATGTTTTTAGAGTTGGGTCGAAGGTTTGGACAAAAAGACGTATCCGGGTATGGCAAAGTTCCGTTAAATATTTTTTTTGATGGTGATGAGAAAACATGGTCTGGTTATTCAAACGTTATTCTACGCTTAGCCACTTATGCTCAGGAGAATAGTGTTGAGTACCTAACAATCGGAACTGAACTGAACAATCTTAACCACGCTATTGAAGCCGACAAGCGATAGGTAAAATTGATATACCAGATTAGACAAAGATATACGGGGAAGTTGATTTATGCACATAATTTTAAAGGGGATTCGGATTTAAGAAAAATCGGAAAAGACAATGTCATGGCTCTGGTTGATATTGTGGGTTTAAACTTTTTTCCGACCCAAATTTTAGCAAATAAAAAAGAGTATAGCGCACAGGACGTAGCACAAGCATTAAACCTTGCAAGACTCAAAAATGGTCGCAACATGATGGCGGAGGCCGGGTCACTGGCTGATCGTTTCAAGAAACCAATTATTCTATCGGAAGCACATTTTCCTACTTGGGTTGGTTCAACGAATTGGATGTTTAGAGGAAGTTGTGATTACAAAAACAAGGGACGAAGAGGTTGGATCTTCACAAAAGGCCCATACCAGCCGAAAACTCCATCCGACGAATACGGCAGAATATTGGCTAGTGGTTTTCACTCTGCATTTGAAGATAAAGCTTGGGTATCTGGAGCCGATTATCTTTTTTGGACGGTTGCTAATCAGTATAGTCCAAGTACAGACACAAAAGACTAGGGTCCCTGTGCGAGCTTCTTATGAATAGCAATGACGGAATTAAACAAATAATTAAAGATTTTCATGCCAAATAGCTTTGTGAGCTGCTTATGTGATATTCCAATCTTTTGGACTAATTTTCTTTGTAGATTTGCGCCTTCAAAGTTAGAGTTTGAGGTGACGATCAAAGTCTAAGGGGTTGACTAATGTATAAATTTATCAGCTTCATAATCGTTTTCGCCATCTTTGCAGCAACAACCGCGCAGGCTACTTTACTAAAAACTACAGATCCTTCCGCTGTTTGTAACGATGGTCGACAGGCTGCATTTATGGTCTCAAAATCTGAGTCAAGAAATTGGTTCATATATTTTGAGGGTGGAGGTGCAGCTACGACACCTGATGCGTACAAAAAACGTCAAAGCAGGTGGAAAAAGCCGATTACAGATGGAAACTACGGCCTTCATTATCCAATTGTGAAGGATTTCAAGAAAAAAGGCTTTAATGTTGTTGTTATTCCTTACTGCACAAGTGATCTACATCAAGGCGCACACACGAATATCGTGGATGGCAGAAAAGTCTATTTCCATGGTCGCAAAATTGTTGAAGATGTCTTCAATCAAATGGATGCCGATTTCAGATCGGCGAATGATCTCGTATTTGCTGGCTACTCAGCAGGCGCAATCGGGTTGGGCTTCAACTCTGACTTAATTAAAAAATACAAAAATCCAAAGGTAATCGTAGATAGTTTTTGGTTAGATTCAGAATCTCGCCGTGTCCGCCAAGGTTGGACGAAGGGTCCATGGGTAGAAATAAATAAGTTTGTCTACGGAAATATGCCTAAGCATTGCAAAGGGCATTGGTCTGCATGCTTTCCACAAAGATCTAAATTCATATCAATGAAAATAAACATGTTTTCCCAATTTGGAACATTGGTGATCCATACATCAAAGGAGATATGAATAAGGTACGGAAGAGTATTAGAAATGATATTAAGTTTTATGATGCTGGGTTTTCGGTTGATGCTGAAAAGTTTAAAGTAGATGGGTCTCAGACATGGGGTCATGTTATCACCGCTAACAAACATTACACAAAAAAAATTGATGGGGTTTCTGTCAAAATGTTAATTAAAAACTGGCTTAGTGACGCGGGACAAACAGCTTTAGTAAAACACTAAGACTGAAATACACTGGCCTTGTCTGAATGCCTGAGTGATCCTAGCCACAAATAGGGCGCCGTGAAGACGAACTTTATGTCAGAACCGATTTCAAACAAGGTTGGGTTGGGCTTAAAAGATGCGTCGAGACTTGGCGTTGATTAATCCTTTGTTTTTAAAACCGTAATTTCGTTGCAAACTTTTCAACGCATTTTTCACGTGCGCATGATGCGCATAACCCTTCAATTAAACTTATTTTCTTTCACAATATTGCGCACGGACCACCACACCAAGCGTTAGACCCTGAATAAACTTTATATGTCAACGGCGGCGTAAAACTCTGCCAGCTTGGCGGAGCAAACGCATTCTCTCACGATACGCTCGATACAGCGTAATTTGGGTATAGTATCTCCAAAGACGGGCTGAAGTCGGGTTTGCGTTCAACCTTGCTCTATCAGTGCAATTTGCGCTCATCTTGCACCGTCTAGCAGCTTACACTGGCTATAAATCGGATCCGACAAGCATGTGCACAACAAGCCTTCAACGCGTTTTCATAAAGTTCGAACATAATTTTTAATGGTCGGGACGGCAAGATTCGAACTTGCGACCTACGGTACCCAAAACCGTCGCGCTACCAGGCTGCGCTACGCCCCGATACAGCTGTCTCTATATAATCAAAATTGATTTGAAAAGGCCTTAGTCATGAAAAAGTACAATTACTAATTTGCCAAATGTACCTAATTCATTGGAGCGACCAATATATTTTTTATAAAATTTCCTGTAACGATGTCTAATGCTTCAGTTAACCCAGCATTTATTTCGATTACATATTGCACATTATTACCACCAAAAATACTGGCCTGACTAAAAGGAACAGCATTTTTAAAAACCTTTAAGATCAAGCCGTTTGAATCTGCAAAAATAATGTCTAGTGGAATACTGGTATTTTTCATCCAAAACGAAACCGATTGCGGTTGATCGTAAACAAACATCATTCCATCACCAAGCCCTAACTCTTCTCTGAACATCAAACCTCGCTGACGCTCTTCGGAACTGCTAGCAATTTCGACGCAAAATTTGGCTTTGAGCTGAAGACCGTTATATATTTTTACTTCTTCAAGATTGCATTTTGGGTCTGCTAAAGAAAGCGAAGCAGTTAAAAAGACAATGCTATTCAAAAATATAAAAAAAGAATTCTTACACCATATGATTTTTATCACTGCATGCAATTTCATCTTACAACTTTGTATAGGAAAATTAAGGATATAAGCGCTCAACGTTCCAATTGCTGGCCTTATCTCCCTTAACCCATAGAAAACGATCATGTAAGCGGGACTCGCCTTCCGCCCAAAATTCAATTTCTGCTGGTACTATCCGGAACCCACCCCAAAACTCTGGTCTTTTGGGTTTCTCACCAAAGCGCTCACTGAACTTTTCAACTCTTTCCAACAATACTTCTCTCGAGGCCAGCGGTTTAGACTGCAATGACGCCCATGCACCTAACCTACTTCTTAGAGACCTGGAATTATAATATTCGTCAGACGCCTGATCACTTTCTAGCGATGCAAAACCTCTTACCCTAATTTGCCTGCGTAAAAATTTCGAATGCCAAACAAAGCTAGCCTTTCCACAGCCAAGGATTTCAATAGCTTTTCTTGAATTGAAATTGGTGAAAAATACGAAAGCGTCATGATCAATATTTTTTAGTAAAACCATCCGGACATTTGGCATGCCATCTTCAGAGACGGTGCTTAGTGCAATCGCATTTGGATCATTTAATTCAACCACTTCTGCCTCTGAAATCCACTTTTTCGAAATTTCAAAAGGGTTATTTCCCTCAAATTTACCACTTCTAACCACCATTTATGACTCCAACTAACGATCTCTGCTCTTTTAATACAAACTAGTGCCGAAAAAATATTTGTCAGGCTTGAAGGTCTTCTAACCATAGCTTAAACGTTAATAAAGCTACTTTTCGGGGGAATATTTATGTCATCTGGATTAATGACTGGTAAGCGAGGCCTCATCATGGGGTTGGCTAACGAAAAATCGATAGCATGGGGGATAGCAAAAGCGTGCTGTGAAGCAGGCGCAGATATGGCCTTTTCGTATCAAGGAGAGGCTTTAAAAAAAAGAGTAGGTCCACTTGCCGAAAAAGTTGGCTCCGATTTCTTAATTGAATGTGATGTATCAGATAATTCAAGCATTTTGAAATTGTTTGCCGAAATTAAAAAAGAATGGGGTCACTTAGATTTTTTAGTTCACGCAATAGGTTTTTCAGATAAAACGGAGCTCCGTGGGAGATACGTTGATACCAGTTTAGAAAATTTCAACATGACAATGAATATATCGGTATATTCATTCACAGCGGTAGCTCGTCAGGCTGAAAAATTGATGCCAAATGGTGGCTCAATGCTTACCCTCACGTATTATGGCGCAGAACAGGTCATGCCCCACTACAATGTAATGGGGGTTGCGAAAGCAGCATTAGAAACGTCAGTGAAATATTTGGCAGAAGACTTGGGCAAAGACAACATTAGAGTTAACGCGGTATCAGCAGGTCCCATTAAAACTTTGGCAGCTTCAGGAATCGGAGACTTTAGATACATATTGAAATGGAACGAACTTAATTCACCACTCAGAAGAAATGTTACTATCGATGATGTTGGAAAATCTGCTTTGTATTTACTTTCAGAACTAGGTTCTGGCGTCACTGGGGAGGTTTTACACGTTGATTCTGGCTATCATATTGTAGGTATGAAGGCTGTTGACGCTCCCGATATAGATGCTGTTACTGGAAGGAAAGATTAATGTCTGAACGCTTACCACATGAAAAAGGATTTCATGTTAGCTGGGATCAGCTACATCGTGACGCGAGAGCCCTCTCATGGAGGCTTGATGGTCAGGGGCCAGACAATGGTGCTTGGAAAGCAGTTGTAGCAATCACTAGAGGTGGTATGGCACCAGCCATGATTATCGCCAGAGAATTGGATATTCGCACGGTCGATACGATTAGCGTAAAATCATATAATCATCAGACTCAAACTGAACCAACAGTCATAAAACCGCCAAATTCAGCATTAACCGGAGATGGCTCAGGGGTTCTTGTTATCGACGATTTAGTAGATACCGGCAAAACACTTGAAGCAGTGCGCTCGATAATGCCCAATGCTCACGTGGCAACTATTTACGCAAAACCACTTGGAAGAAATCAGGTAGATACTTTTATCACCGAAGTAAGCCAGGATACTTGGATATTTTTCCCATGGGATATGGCTTTGCAGTATGTTGAGCCATACAGAGGAACAGATTAAGACAGTCATGATATTTACTGAAAAAGATGTAAAAACGACACGCACCACAAGCGTAGATGCACCGCCAGTTCTTGAAGTGAAAAATTGGATATCCAATCCTGACTTACAACCATCTAAGCCAATAATAGATGTTTCACAGGCAGCACCAACTGAAGCACCACCGGCAAAAATGCTGGAGTTTATGGCGAATAAAGTATTATCTGATAACGCAATAAACACATATGGGCCAGTTTTAGGATTAGATGAGCTCAGAGAAAGTCTAGCCAGCAATTGGGCTAGTCAATATAACGGTCAAATAAGTAAAAAAAATGTGGCTATTACTAGCGGTTGCAATCAAGCTTTCTGTGCCGTTATTACGGCTTTAACTAATGAAAACGATGAAGTAATAATTCCAACGCCGTGGTACTTCAATCACCATATGTGGCTGCAAATGGCCGGTGTTAGAACTGTGCCGCTTGAAACCGATGGAAATATGAGCCCAATAGTTGAAAAAGCTAGGGCCCTGATAACAAAAAAAACTCGTGCCATAGTTCTGGTCAGCCCAAACAATCCGTCAGGATGTGTTTACTCAAATGATATTCTACAAAAGTTTTTTGACCTATGCAGATCGAACAATTTACGTTTAATACTTGATGAAACGTATAAAGATTTTCATCCAAGAGCTTCAAAGCCGCACGATTTATTCGAAAACAATGATTGGGATAGCACACTTACAGTCCTTTATTCATTTTCTAAAACCTATCGAATGACTGGTCACAGGGTTGGAGCATTGCTGACCAGCAATCAAAATTTATTGGAAGTAGAAAAGGTTTTGGACACATTTACCGTTTGTCCAGCACAATTAGGCCAATACGCCGCGAATTGGGGCTTAAATAATCTAAACGCTTGGATAACTGAACGTAGAAATGAAATTCTTGATAGAGCGAGACATTTTAAAGAGAAATTTCATCCTTTGACTGAGCTTGGCTGGTCCTTAAAAGGCTGCGGAGCATATTTTGCTTTCCTGGAACATCCGTTCGTCGAAAGAAGTAATATACTAGCACCATTAATTTTTCGTGATCAGGGTATCCTATTAATGCCAGGTACTATGTTCTACCCAAAAACGGATCCCCTTGGTTCAAGATCATTCAGAATTGCATTCGCTAATATTGATAACAATAAGATCACTACTTTGCTTGAAAGACTGCAAAACCTAAGCTATCAGCGTGTAAACGAAAAAAAACATAAAAAAGCACAGTGATCTTTATATATTCTTCGAGGTAAAAATGGCAGGTTCTAAAAGTAAATTAGGAAAGACTTTCGCCTGGATTCTCATGACCTTTGTTATTATTGGTTTGGGCGGCTTTGGCGCTGTAAATTTTTCTAGTTCAAATAATACTGTAGCATCGGTTGGACAGACCGAAATTAGCAGCACTGAGTATGCCCGAGCACTGAGTAATGAACTGCGTCGCTTTTCGAGTCAATTGGGACAAGAGATAAAATTTGAGCAGGCGCAAGCTTTTGGTGTTACAGGAAATGTTTTAAGCCAACTGATCACTGCAAAGAGCCTCGAGGACGAGGCAAAACGTATTGGTATCTCGGTAAATGATGAAATAATTGTGACAAGTTTAAGCGAGACATCGGCTTTTCAAGGTTTAGATGGAAAATTTGATAAAGAAACCTACACATTTGTACTCGAAAATGCTGGCATGACACCTTCTACGTACGAAGATGTAGCAAGAGCTGAAACGTCAAGAATGATCTTACAGTCAGGCATTACTAAAGGTGTGACAGTTCCAGGAGATTATTTGAAAATTATGGCAAAATATATGCTCCAGACACGTAACTTTGAACTAGTTTCGTTAAGTTGGGAAGCTTTAAATAAACCTGACCCTGAGCCAACTGAAGAAGAATTAATGGCATATCATTTAGATAAGTCGGATCAGTATATGAGACCCGAGACAAAAATGATCTCCTATGTAATATTAACCCCGATAATGCTCAGTAAAAAAATAGAGATTGGAGAAAGCAATTTAGAAGAGGCCTATGAAAAGCGGATTTCTGAGTTTAATGAAAAAGAAAAAAGACGCTCTGAGAAACTTGTATTTTTTACATTGGAAGAGGCTGAAGACGCATTAAATTCAATTAATAATCAAGATACGTCTTTTGAAAGCCTGGTAAGTGCTCGGGGTCTTACTCTAAATGAAATTGATATAGGCTTTTTAACAAAATCCGAATTTAAGGCTGCTGCAAATGGTATTTTTGAAGCTAATTTAAATGAAGTTGTAGGTCCATTTGAAACCGATCTGGGCCCAAGCCTTTTCAGACTGGTCGAAATTAAGGATGCTAAGACTTCAACATTTAACTCTGTTAAAGCAAAGCTGGTCGAAGAATTGGCATTATCTGAGGCAACTTCTGAAATTGCCAAACTGTCTGAGGAATTCGATGACCTTCTAGCATCTGGTGCGACCTTAGAAGAGTTAGCTAACGAAACATCTCTTGAACTCTACGAAATCGCATATTCTCCGCAGATGGAAGATAACGAAGTAACTAAATTTGAAGGTTTTAGAGCTGAGGCGACAGCAATTTCAGCTACAGATTTCCCCAAAATAATAACTTTGGCAGATGGATCGGTGGCAGCCTTACGATTAGATCAAACTTTGGAACCAGCTTTAAAGCCACTTGATGAGGTATATCAGACAGTTTCTGATGATTGGATAAGTGATAAAAGAAATGAAGTTTTAAAAAATGAGGCGCAGCTTTATATATCGAACGGTGATATCGCTTCCATGGAATCGACTCAATTCGAAGAAATTGCTCGAGACAGCTTTTCTGACAAAACGCCTCCCGCTATTCTCGCAACAGTTTTTGAGATGAGTAAAGATGAATACAGAATAGAAAAACTAAATGATACATATGCAATTATCCATCTTCTAGAAATTAAAGATGGGGTTGCAGAAAAACCGGAAGAAGTAGAAATTTTAGAAACTTTGAAAACCCAAATAAAATCGACGCTGTCTCAAGACCTTTTCAGGATTATGATTTCAGACATCCAGAAGTCTAGAGGTATTGCGGTAGACGAAAGTGCCATAAATGCAGTGCACTTAAACTTTCAATAGCTTCTGTTATGGAACTTATCCCTGAATACAAAGATTTTGAAAAAAATTATCAGAATGGCATAAATCAATTAGTCTATTGCCGTTTAGCAGCAGACTTAGATACGCCTGTTTCGCTAATGATGAAATTAACGGATGGGGAAGAAAATTCGTTTATTCTTGAATCTGTAACAGGTGGCGAAATTAGAGGTCGATACTCAATAATAGGTATGCGCCCCGATAAAATTTGGAAGTGTTTGGGAAATGAAAATTATATCAAGAAAATTAACCATGATGGATCTGGAGTTTTTGAAAAACATGATGTAGATCCATTAACCGGATTAAGAAAACTCTTATCCGAAAGTTACATCGATATTCCTAAAAATTTACCACAGTCAAGCGCGGGTATTTTTGGCTATTTGGGATATGATACAATCCGTTTAGTAGAAAATCTTCCTAATTTAAACCCTGATCCAATTGGACTGCCAGATGGGGTCTTCTTGCGTCCGTCGATAGTGGCTGTCTTGGACGGAGCCAAGGGTGAAGTAATATTGGTGGCCCCGGCGTGGCATGATGATGGCAGTGATGCGAAAAAGTCATATGAAAATGCCTCAAAACTAATAAATAGCGCTATTAAAAAGCTTGAAAAAGAACTTGCAGAAACAAGAGATTTAGGAAATCCAAAAAATATAAATCCACCAGTTTCAAACTTTTCGAAAGCTGATTATTTAAAAGCCGTTGCGAAAGCCAAAGAATACATATCAGCCGGTGATATTTTTCAAGTGGTACCCTCTCAAAGGTGGTCACAGGACTTCAACTTACCACCTTTTTCGTTGTATCGATCGCTACGCAGAACAAATCCCTCTCCTTTCATGTTTTTTTTTAATTTTGGTGATTTTCAAATTATTGGCGCGAGCCCAGAAATCCTTGTCCGTGTATTTGATAATCAAATTACAATAAGACCAATTGCAGGAACTCGTCCAAGAGGGAAAACAGTTGAGCAAGACAAAGCCCTAGAAATTGAATTACTAAATGATAAAAAAGAATTAGCAGAGCATTTAATGCTGTTAGACTTAGGACGGAATGACGTCGGACGTGTATCAAAGATTGGTACAGTAACACCAACAGAAGAATTTATAATTGAACGATATAGCCATGTTATGCACATAGTTTCAAATGTTGTTGGAGAGCTTGCACCAGAATATGACGCATTATCTGCTTTTTTTGCAGGCATGCCCGCCGGTACAGTTTCGGGCGCTCCAAAAGTAAGAGCAATGGAGATCATCGATGAATTGGAACCTGAAAAAAGAGGCGTATATGGAGGTGGCGTTGGCTATTTCAGCGCAGCTGGTGACATGGATATGTGTATCGCATTGCGTACGGCTATTTTGAAAAATCAAAAGCTTTATATTCAAGCAGGTGGAGGTGTAGTCTACGATAGCACACCGGAAGACGAGTACATGGAAACAGTGCATAAATCCAACGCAATAAGGCGCGCTGCTGCTGACGCAGGCATTTTTGCAACTTCCAAAGATTAGATTAATTCATAAAAATTCGAAAGTTTTGAGCTGTAAAATAGAACTTATGAAGGCTTATTAACTCTACACATTCATTTATCAGATAGATTTTGGACGTTATCACCAACGGGATTAACCCCGAAAATAGGTACGTTTGGCTCAGTTGGAAGGCTTGGATTAAAATTATCCAATTCAGGATTTGCGGTCTTATCAAATTCTATCGGGTCTATACTATGGTTTATGATTACATTAGATGGATTTTCTATAAGGCTCTCACTTATCACCGAAGAAGTATCTAAATTTTTTGCAATAGACGGAAGAACAGGCCGAGTTTCATTTGGTTGAGGTTGAAATAGCTGACCCTGTTTCGAGGTAGGCTCACCTGTCCCTACATTAAGAGTGTCAACAAACACATCAGCCTTTGGCTCAAGGGCTGGTGCTGTAATTTGGTCGGTTAATTTATTGTCCAGATCTGTTTCAAGGACTAAAACATTTTTATTTAATGGCATTATCACTGGTTCCAGCTGATAAAGTGCAACTGGAGGTAAATCAGGCCGAGATTGATCAAATTCTGAACCAGAAGGAACTTCTAATATCACTTCACTCGGCAATTCATTTTGTTGCACTTTAAGTATTTTTACAGTTGCAGGAATACTTAGAACAACACCTCCTAAGATTAACGCAAAAGCAATGCCAAAGATAAACTTAGTTATAGCGCTCTCTCCTTGAATAAAAGTGACTGCATATTCTTAAAACACTTGCGCACATCGATACCCACAACTATCACAGAACAAGTAATACTCTACGAAGTCTTCTGGCGCTAGTCCCGATCGCTCTAAAGGAAAAAGTATGATCCTAATTATCGATAACTATGATAGTTTTACATATAATCTGGTTCATTTAATCGGAAAAATATCGTCAAACATCCTAGTAAAGCGTAATGACGCCATTAGCGTTTCTGAAGCTATTGACATGGCACCATCCGGAATAATACTTTCCCCCGGCCCTTGTGATCCAAATCAAGCTGGGATCTGTTTGGAATTAACGCTGAGCGCAGCAGAAAATAATATACCTTTATTAGGGGTCTGTTTGGGACATCAAACCATAGCCCAGGCATTTGGAGCCAAGATTACACGTTGCCATGAAATTATTCATGGAAAACTAGGTGAAATTCATCACGATAATGAGGGCATCTTGGAGGGGGTACCTCAAGCGTTCAATGCAACCAGGTACCATTCTTTAATCGTGTCTCAAGAGAAGTTACCATACGAAATAAGAAAAACTGCCTGGCTCAAGGATGGTACCATCATGGGAATTGCCCACAATAATTTTCCTATATATGGTGTACAGTTTCATCCTGAGTCAATCGCATCGCAGTATGGATATCAATTAATAAATAATTTTTTTGATAAGACGGGAATTAAAATATGACCGAGGAAATGAAACCTTTAATATATGCGGCCTCAGAAGGACCATTAAGCACGGCCCAAGCTAAATTAGCATTTGATATCTTGTTTGAGGGCAAAGCAGCTCCTTCCCAGGTAGGCGGCCTGTTAATGGCAATGAGAGCTCGTGGAGAGTCAGTTTCGGAATATTCAGCAGCGGCAGCAGCCATGAGATCTAGATGCATTTCTGTAAAAGCTCCACTCGGCTCCATAGATATAGTTGGCACAGGCGGTGACGGAGTTGGTACTTTAAATATTTCTACTGCATCCGCGTTCGTAGTAGCTGGGGCTGGAATAAATGTGGCAAAACACGGAAATAAGAACTTAAGCTCAAAATCAGGTGCTGCAGATGCTTTAACAGCACTCGGTATAAATGTAATGGTGGATTCAAGCGTTGTGGAGGCTGAAATCAAACATGCTGGCATAGGGTTTATGATGGCACCGATGCATCACCCAGCCACTAGACATGTAATGCCAATTAGGCAGGAACTTGGGTGTAAAACTATTTTCAATATCTTGGGGCCATTAACTAATCCTGCAGGTGTTAAACGTCAGCTAAGTGGTGCATTTGCACCAGATTTACTTTTTCCAATGGCTGAAACTTTAGATACCCTGGGCTGTGAAAAGGCTTGGCTTGTTCACGGTTCAGATGGCACCGATGAACTCACGATAGTTGGATCTTCTTCAGTAGTCGAGCTTGTTGATGGGAAAATTAGTTCTTTCGAAATCCATCCAGAAGATGCGGGGTTACCTACTCATAAATTATCGGAGATATTAGGTGGTTCTCCAGATGAGAACGCAGCTGAACTGAAAGGCCTTTTAGAAGGTAAAAAAAATGCATACCGCGACGCAGTACTTTTAAATTCTGCTGCAGCTTTAATAATTGCAGGCAAATGCGACTCATTAATAGAGGGAGTTGAGCACTCAGTCGAAAGTATAGAAAGTGGCAAGGCAAAAGAAGCTTTAGAGATTGTAAAGAAAGTTTCAAAAGGTGAGCTATGACAACGACCATTTTAGATACTATTAAAGAATATAAATTAGAAGAAATCGAAAAAGATAAAAAGCTCATATCTATCGGTAGTATCGAGGATCTCGCAAAAACTGCTGCTCCAGTGAGAAAATTCTATGAAGCAATAAAACTTGCTCAAAAGGACGGTTACGGATTAATAGCAGAAATTAAAAAAGCGTCACCGTCAAAAGGGCTTATCCGAGATGACTTTAATCCAGAAGAATTAGCTAGAGCATACGAAGAAGGTGGAGCTACTTGCTTGTCTGTCTTGACAGATAAACCCAGTTTTATGGGTGATAAAGCCTATTTAAAGCTCGTGAGAAATTCAAGCAACCTCCCTGCTCTACGAAAAGATTTTATGTATGATACATATCAAGTTAGTGAGGCTCGAGCATTAAATGCAGACTGCATCTTGATAATCATGGCTTCGGTCAGTGATCAACAAGCTATGGATCTAGAGCACGCCGCGGTCTACTGGGACATGGATGTTTTAATTGAGGTACACGACGAAATAGAACTTGAGAGAGCAATGAACTTAAAATCTCCAATGATTGGGATAAACAACAGAAATCTAAAAACATTTGAGACTTCAATTGATACGACAAAGAGATTATCAAAACTTATACCAGGCGACCGATTGATTGTAAGCGAAAGTGGACTTTTTAATAATGATGATCTTAAATCTATGGCCAGAATTGGCGTCAGGTCATTTCTAATAGGAGAAAGTTTGATGCGGCAAGAAGATGTTAAAAGAGCCACCCAAGACATTCTAAATAAGCCATTGAGTCAGTAAATGTCCAAGTCTTTGACCCACTTTGACAGTAAAGGCAACGCCCACATGGTTGACGTAAGCTCAAAGGATAATACCGACCGAATTGCTATCGCAAAAGGTAACGTCAGTATGAAGCGTGAGACCTTTGAAATTATGACGGAGGGTAAAGCTAATAAAGGCGATGTTTTGTCCATTGCTCGTATAGCAGGCATCATGGGCTGCAAAAAAACCTCAGAATTAATACCTCTTTGCCACCCAATCCCGTTAAGCAATGTAAAAATCAATCTTATCCAAAATATTGATCTCCCAGGAGTGGAGATAGAAGCTCATGTGAGAACTAATGGACCGACTGGAGTAGAAATGGAGGCTTTAACAGCCGTATCAATCGCGTCTCTTACCATTTATGATATGTTGAAGGCCGTAGATAAAACAATGGAAATAGGGCGTATTCGACTGACATTGAAGGAAGGCGGAAAGTCGGGACGAGTAGAGAACCCATGATTTCTGTGAACGAAGCTCTAGAGAAATTATTTGCACTTGCAAAAGTTACGCAGGTTGAAAATGTTGAGCTAAAAAAATGCCTTGGACGTGTATTGGCTGTACCGCTGGAGGCAAATCGCAACAACCCTCCTTTTCCATCCTCAGCGATGGACGGGTATGCAATAAATAAACAAAACTTGAAAACTGGAACCGAGTTTAAGGTTGTTGGGGAATCTTCTGCAGGGCATTCCTATCCAAGCAAGATTAACAACAATCAAGCAGTAAGAATATTTACCGGGTCCAGAATTCCCGATGGAGCAAACTTTGTAATAATACAAGAGGACGTGGAAACTTTTGGGGATCTTATAAAACTAAAAGAAGGGTTTGACAGAAAATCCAATATTAGGCTGGAAGGTTCTGACTTTTCTATCGGTCATAAAGTAAACGCTCCACTTGTATTGGGACCAAAAGACATTTCACTTTTAGCTGCTATGAATTTCCCCTGTTTAGACGTGCAAGAGAAGCCAACAGTGGCAATAATTTCTACTGGCGATGAGTTAGTACTTCCAGGCGAGTCACCTAACTCCGATCAAATCATTGCCTCTAACGCTTACGGAATAGCGTCGCTGTGTGAGGAATGCGGCGCGCAAGCAAGAATACTACCAATAGCTCAGGACAGCTTAGAATCTATCGAATACGTAATAGGTTTAGCACAAGACTCTGATCTCATTATCACAATTGGTGGAGCTTCGGTCGGAAAATATGATCTTGTTAATCAAGCAATTGATAATTGTGGGTTTGATAAAAGCTTTCATAAGATAGCAATGCGCCCCGGAAAACCATTAATGGCTGGAAAAATAAAAGACACTTTAATTGTTGGTTTGCCAGGGAACCCAGTTTCAGCCCTAGTTTGTGGCTACGTCTTTATTAAGCCATTGATACAGGCAATGTTAGGGCTGGAGCGAAAACGAACCCAACAACTAATGGGACTATGCGCCACTTCAGTGCCTAAAAATGGACCGCGCGAACATTATATGCGTGCAGTTTTATTACCAAACGGATCTCTCGAGCCAATAGAAAGCCAAGATAGTGCTCGGTTAGCGCTGTTATCTAATTCCAACGCTCTTCTTATTAGACCCCCATATGCAAAGGCTGATCCCCCAAACACCCCATGTGAATATATTAAAATTTAACGCAATAGCATAAAAGCTTGACACAAAAACAGAACATTAGTAGAACAAAATAAAAAATTGAGGAAAGCATGCTAACACGAAAACAGCACGATCTACTAAATTTTATAAACAAGCACCTTACAAAAGATGGAATACCACCTTCTTTTGATGAAATGAAAGAGGCCTTAGATCTACGTTCAAAATCAGGTATTCATCGGCTAATCACTGCCCTAGAGGAGCGTGGGTTCATTCGAAGACTTGCACATAGGGCAAGGGCGATAGAGATCGTTAAGCTTCCTGACTCGCTGAACACAACTAATAAAGTTGCGCAACTTCAAACCAATCTCACCGCAAACTCACCAGGCAAAGTCGAGGCAGACAGTCAACAGCTTTCAAATTTAGTGCACGCGAAAGAGTTACCAGTGATGGGACGAATTGCAGCCGGGGTTCCAATAGAGGCAATAAGTCAAATTTCTCACAATGTCGCTGTTCCAGGATACATGTTAAGAAATGGCGGTGACCATTATGCGCTTGAAGTTAAAGGTGACTCTATGATTGAAGAGGGCATCAATGATGGCGATATTGTTGTAATAAAAGAAACCAAAACAGCGGTTAATGGGGATATAGTTGTGGCACTAGTTAAAGATAGTGAAGCAACACTGAAAAGATTCTTTTACAGAGGCGATGCGATAGCCTTGGAAGCGGCAAATCCAGCATATGAAACAAGAGTAATGCCCAGTGATCAAGTAAAGGTTCAGGGGCGACTTGTTGGTTTAATACGATCTTATTAATTAATTTAATTATATTGTAATCGTTTCTGACAGAGCAATTCCATTTCACTTGAATAATTATTAGTCCAAATAAGACATGCTTGTTCATTGGTCTTTCTGACTGTAAGAACTCGCTATCTTTACTGGTAATCTTAAAAAGGCGAAATTTATGTCTAAGGTTGTGACGCGAATTGCCCCCTCACCCACTGGCGATATGCATATAGGTACTGCCAGAACTGCACTTTTCAATTGGCTGTACGCGAGAGGTAGAAACGGGAAATTTTTACTTAGAATAGAAGATACTGATAAAAGTCGCTCAACTGCGGCGGCAATAGATGCTATTTTAAGTGGAATGGAGTGGCTGGGACTAGATTTTGATGGTCATCCTATCAGCCAGTCAAAGCGAGCGCCGCGTCATATAGAGATAGCTAATAGACTCTTAGAGGAAGGTAAAGCATACAAATGTTTTTTATCAGAATCTGAGATAGATGACTTGAGAAAGTTGGCGATAAAAAATAAAAGTCCAGCTGCTTTTCGAAGTCCCTGGAGAGGTTCCTCACCAGGCGCACTCCCTGATTTACCATTTGTCATAAGAATTAAGGCCCCGGAAGACGGATCTACGATAATTACCGATGAGGTCCAAGGTCACATTAGTATCCAGAATAACCAACTTGATGATATGATCCTAATTAGATCTAACGGGACCCCCGTTTACATGTTAGCCGTCGTGGTCGATGATCACGATATGGGTGTTACTCATATTATTCGTGGCGATGACCATTTAAACAACGCTGCAAGACAAAATTTAATTTATTCTGCGTTGAATTGGGAAATTCCTGTTTACGCACACATTCCACTTATACACGGTGAAGATGGTAAAAAATTGTCCAAACGTAATGCGGCCACGAGCGTCATAGACTACAAAAAAATGGGATATCCTGCATCTGCAATGAGAAATTATCTTGCACGCTTGGGCTGGAGCCATGGTAACGATGAATTCTTCACTGATGAGCAAGCAAAAAGTTGGTTTGATTTTAAAAATATTGGGAAAAGTCCCTCAAGATTTGACTTTAAAAAGTTGTCCAATATTTCGAAATTGCACATAGCAAATACAGATAATGCTGCGCTGCTGCATGAGCTGATTGAATACTTAAGTGTCGTCGATCAGCCAAGGCTCTCACAAGTCCAATTGGATGGCCTTCTGAGATCGCTAAGTCTTACAAAAACCTCTGTGAAAAGCTTTCCAGAACTAATTGAAAAAAATAGCTTTATTCTAAAAAAACGCCCGATTGATCTTGACGCTGATGTAGTAGAGAAAATAGCAGAATTTCCTTTGAATATTATCAAAATATTGACGCCGCAGTTGCAAAATGTTAGATGGGAACGGGACGTATTGGAAGAGCTATTGAATTCAGTTAGTGAACAGTTAGAGCTAAAGTTTAGATCTGTAGCTCCCGTCCTAAGAGCAGCCTTGGCGGGTAGCTCGAAAACACCAAGTGTGTTTGATATGATGACGGTTCTAGGTAGAGAAGAAACAATTGAGCGGCTAATTGAGTTTGAAGTTAATCAAGACAAGTAAATTTAAATTGAACAAGTTCATGGTAGCGCGCAGTTTAACATAGACTAATTACAGCATTTTGGAGAACAGTATGGCTGCCAAATCAAAAACGGCAAAACTTATTATTGGTACAAATGAGGTTGAACTGCCTATTCATTCGCCATCAGCTGGTGCTGATGTAATTGACGTTTCAACATTATATCATCAAGCGGGTGTATTTACATACGATCCAGGTTTTACGTCCACTGCCAGCTGTGATAGTACCATAACCTTTATTGATGGTTATCAAGGAGAACTATTACATCGCGGTTATCCGATAGACCAGCTTGCTGATAAGTCACATTATTTGGAAGTATGTTTTTTACTGTTGTACGGCTATTTGCCAACTGGTGCGGAGTTAGAGGATTTCGAGCAAAGGGTCACAACACACACAATGCTTCATGAGCAGATGATGTACTTTTTCAGAGGCTTTCGTCGTGACGCGCATCCTATGGCAGTTATGACGGGCGTCGTGGGTGCAATGTCGGCATTTTATCATGATAGCACGGACATAACTGATCCTTGGCAAAGAGAAGTAGCATCCATACGGCTCATTGCAAAAATGCCAACAATCGCTGCGATGGCTTATAAGTACACAATTGGACAGCCATTCGTATATCCGCTTAATAATTTGGACTATGCATCAAATTTTTTAAGGATGTGCTTCGCAGTTCCAGCTGAAGAATACCAAGTTAACCCAATTCTGAGCCGCGCTATGGATAGAATTTTTACTTTACATGCAGATCATGAACAGAATGCATCTACTTCAACGGTTCGATTGGCTAGCAGCTCTGGTGCTAACCCATTTGCATGCATCGCAGCAGGAATTGCATGCCTGTGGGGTCCGGCCCATGGAGGCGCAAATCAAGCTTGTTTAGAGATGCTTAAGGAAATTGGAAGTGTTGACCGTATTCCTGAATATATTGCTAAAGCAAAGGATAAAAACGACCCATTTCGATTGATGGGATTTGGACACAGAGTATACAAAAATATAGATCCAAGAGCGAGAGTATTAAAAACATCCGCAGATGAAGTATTAGAACTTCTTGGCATCGAGAAAAACCCACTTTTACAGGTCGCAAAAGAACTTGAATATATGGCACTTAACGACCAGTATTTCATTGAAAAAAAGCTTTTCCCGAATGTTGATTTTTATTCTGGTATTATTTTAGAAGCAATGGGCTTCCCAACCTCTATGTTTACTCCAATATTTGCCGTGTCTAGAACAGTTGGATGGATATCACAATGGAAAGAAATGATCGCAGATCCACAAGTTAAAATTGGGAGACCAAGACAGCTCTATCTTGGCGAAACTTTAAGAGACTATGTCGATATAGAAAATAGATAGACAGGACTGGAAATTCTATCGACCCTCAAATTTAGCATTTCTTTTTTCATGAAACGCCAAAACGCCTTCCTTAAAGTCACGGGTATTGCCACATTTTTTTTGTAGCTTTGCTTCAAGTTGCAACTGGTCGCTTAAAGAATTAGTTAACGAGTTCTGCATTGCGGCCTTAATTCCGGCAAAAGCAACGGTCGGTCCATTAGCAAGGTATTCTAATCGAGACTTTAGATGGGCATCATATTCGTCGTCTTCGACATATTCATAAATCAGGCCCATCTTTTCTGCCTGAGCGGCCATAATTTTATCTGCAAAGATTGAAGTACCAATAGCTTTCGCTAGCCCAATAGCTCGCGGTAAAAAGTAAGTCCCACCAACATCTGGGATAAGACCAATTCTACTAAAAGCTTGAACAAAATAAGCACTAGATTTTGCAATTACTATGTCAGCCGCTAATGCTAAGTTTGCCCCAGCTCCCGCAGCCGCCCCGTTTAAAGCCGTAACAGTTGGGACTGGAGAATTAACAATAGAATTGATCAAGGGCTCATATTCATCCCGTAAAGTCCGCTCTAGATCTAAAGACTGTAACGAATGACCATCACCTAAATCTTGTCCCGAACAAAACGAATTTCCCGCACCAGTCAAAACAACCACTCGCGCCTCTTTTGAATATCGAGTCACGGCATCTGTGAGCTCTGCCCTCATTTGTGAATTCAAAGCATTCATTACATTTGGCCTATTTAAAATAATAGTTGCCACAGAATTTTCATATTCGACCAGTAGATTTTCGTAATTCATAATTTATTTAATCGCCTCTGACTTTATTGAGTGACATGCAAAACTCAATCACCCACAATTTCTTTTAACTTTTTGCGTTCTTCATCACTTAGCGGAGCGGTTAAATCACTAGAATTCCTTGAGATCCTTCCCAGCTTTCTCACATACATTAAAGCTGTTGCAATAGAAAAAAGTAAAAATAATGGGCCAAACCACCATAATATATAATTCACTCCATCAATTCGCGGGCGTAGCAACGCAAACTCACCGTAACGATCAACCACAAATTGTAACACTTCATCGTTGCTATCACCCAACTGGAGTCGTTCTCGAACTAGAACTCTCAGATCTCGGGCAAGAGCCGCATCACTTTCGTCAATACTTTCATTCTGACAAACTAAACACCTTAGATCTTTAGAAATTTGTCTGGCACGCTCCTCCAATAAAGGGTTTTCAAGAAGTTCGTGCGGCTCAACAGCGATTACCGTGGTACAGATAGAAATCAATAGAATGAAAATTACTTTTTGCAAAATCATAGTCAGGCTTTTTCCAATTCAACTCTTGACCTGGATTGTGCTCCCGCTGCTACACGGTACCGCCTATCAGATAACGAAATTAATGCACCAAGAGCCATTATTAAGCACCCCGCCCAGATCCAATTTGCAAAGGGCTTTATATAAGTACGTACAGTCCATTTACCATCAATCTGGCGGTCACCCAAAACTAAATAAACATCTCTCGTCAACTTGTAGTTTATAGCAGCTTCAGTTGTCGGCATTTGAGCAATAGGATAATTCCTTTTTTCTGGGAATAAAGTCGTTATAAGCTCCCCATCCTTAGCAACTGCAATCGAAGCTTGAACAGAGAAATAGTTAGGACCTGATAAATTTTCAACTGACACTAAAGTGAAATCATATCCTGAAAAAGACCAGGTTTCTCCAACATTTGCTGTCCTTATATCTTCAGACTCCCAAGCTACAAGCGCAGAAATAGCAAAGAGTGTGGTTCCAAACCCAACATGAGCGACAGTTTTACCCCAATCCGAACGGGGTAAACGTATCAGTCTTAATAAATTCCGACTTGAACCAGTACGAGTGTATAGATCGTACAAAGCTCCTAACACTATCCATAACCCTAGAAATATGCCCATCGGACCAAGTATAGTTTTTTGACTTTGGACGGCCCAGACAAAACAGGCCAGTACAAACGCAAAACAGATTGGTATTGCAAGAGATCTCAATATTTTGTTTAATCGTCCTCTCTTCCATGGAACCATAGCGCCAATCGGTAAAATTAATCCAAGTGCGACCATAAAAGGAGTGAAGGCAATATTAAAAAACGGCGGCCCAACGCTTAATTTTCGGTCAAAAAATATTTCCGCAATGTAAGGCCAAATTGTTCCAACAAAAACAACAAAAGCAGAAACGACTAACAAAATATTATTAGCCACTAAGGAGCTCTCCCTGCTTACTAAAGAAAAAACACCCTTTGCTTGAAGAGAATTTGCACGAAGAGCGAATAGTATTAAAGCCCCACCCACAAAAAAACAAAATATTAAAAGGATAAAAAACCCACGCTCTGGATCATTAGCAAATGCATGAACTGAGGTTAACAGACCGGATCTGACTATGAACGTACCTGTTAGTGAAAACCCAAAGGCTAAAATTGCTAGTAGGATGGTCCAGCTTTTTAGATTTTCCCGCTTTTCTACAACTATTGCCGAATGAAGAAGTGCCGCTGCACATAGCCAGGGAATAAACGAAGCATTCTCTACAGGGTCCCAAAACCAAAAGCCACCCCAACCTAATTCGTAATAGGCCCACCAGCTTCCAAGAGCTATTCCTATTGTCAGAAATAACCAAGCTGCGAGCGTCCAAGGTCTAACCCATCTCCCCCAAGCTGCATCAACTCTCCCTTCAATTAAAGCTGCGACGGCGAAAGAGAAAGACATGCTCAAACCAACATAACCTAAATATAAAAATGGAGGGTGAAAAGCCAAACCTGGATCTTGGAGTAAAGGATTAAGATCTTGTCCATCGAATGGGATTGGGAAAATTCGAAGAAATGGATTGGAGGTAAATACAATAAACATCAAAAATGCAAGACCAACTGCCCCTTGAACAGAAAGGACCGTGGCTTTTAATCGAATTGGTAGATTACTTCCGAACCAGGTAGCACTCGCCCCAAATAAGGCTAATATTAAAACCCATAAAAGCATCGAACCTTCATGGTTACCCCAAACACCGCTGATCTTGTAAAGCAACGGTTTCAGTGAGTGGGAGTTTAATGTTACTAGCCGAACCGAAAAGTCTGAAGTAACGAATGCGTGTGTCAAAGCGGCGAATGCAAACAACAAAAGTGCAAATTGTAAATTTGCAGCAGCAGTGCCAAAATTCATCAGGCCGTACCCGTTTGTACGCGTGCCTACAAAGGGTACCACGCACTGCAAAAAAGCCACTAACATTGCCAATATCAAACAGAAATGACCCAACTCAGTAATCATATTTAACGCCTCACGCTAAGATAGACAATTTAACAGAACTACTTAACGTTAAACCATTAATCAGGCTCTTGATAAACCCCTTGCTCTTTAAGTGCGTCAATTACTTCCGATGGCATATAGGTTTCGTCGTGTTTTGCCAAAATTTCCGACGCATAAAATATCCCATCAATATATTTACCAGTCGCAACCATACCCTGATTTTCTTCGAACAAATCAGGCAATAATCCTGTGAATTTTACAGAAACACTTTCATTTCCATCAGTGACATAAAATGAAATAGTCTCGCCAACACCACGAAGTAATGTCCCCTCTTCAACCAAACCTCCAATTCTAAATACTTCATTAGGATTAGGAGTTACTTCGATAACTTGGGTCGGACTCTTGAAGAAATTTATGCCATCTTTCATGGCAAAACCAATCAAAATAGTAGCAACAGCCAGAGCAACAAAGGCGATGCTTACAATCTGAACCCTACGTTTTTTTTTTAAATTCTTCATATTAGCCCAACCTATGGAAAAAAAGGAGCCATTTTAAGACCTAAGGTTTCTTCTTCATTTAACATTAAATTAGCGTTTTGTATGGCTTGACCACTGCTTCCCTTGGTTAAATTGTCCAACGATCCAATTACAATGCATCGATCCTGTCTCCGATCTCCTGCCACACCAAGATAACAATGATTAGAGCCCCTAACATCTTGCGTAGAGGGCATTTTACCAAACGGCAAAACATGTACAAAAGGCTCATCACTATAACGCTTACAAAGTGAACCATAAATTTCCTTAGAATTTCCAACCAAATATGCTGTCGCAAGCACTCCCCTGTTCGCAGGAATAAGATGTGGAGTGAATTGGATTTTGACAGTCCGACCTGCCAAAAGTGAAAGCTCTTGGTCAAATTCTCCTAAATGTCGATGAGTACCACCAACTGCATAGGCCCTAATTCCCTCAGATGCCTCAGAATGTAACAAATCTTCTCGAAGTGCTCGACCTGCTCCAGAAACTGCACACTTCATGTCGAGAATGATATTGTCAAAATCAATTACATTTGAACTAATAAGTGGCCGTAATATGTATTGGCCTAAAGCTGCGTTGCACCCAGTTCCAGCTACAAGTTTCGCACCCTTAATCTGTTCACGATAAAATTCTGTTAGACCGTAGGCTGCCATCTTCTGAAGATCTACCGCTGTGTGAGTTTCATTATACCATTTTTCGTAATCGCCGGCACTTCTTAAACGAAAGTCTGCACTAAGATCCACAATCTTAAGTGTTTTTGGAAGTTGGCTAATAACTTCCTGACTTGCTTTGTGAGGTAAAGCGCTGAAACAGAGACTAATATCTTCGAAATTTGTTTCTTTAATCGTCGTCAAAGTTGGAAGTTTAATGTGAGATAAATGTGAAAATATATCTGACATAGAGGACCCAGCTCTAGTGTTTCCCACTAGCGCAGCCACTTCCATCTTTGGATGGTTTTCGATAAGCCGTATTAGTTCGGCGCCTGTATACCCGGAGGCTCCAATTATTCCAATTTTATGTTTCATACATATTCTCTTTTTTACAAAACTTAAGATTTAAACCCGTTCGAAGTCAATCTTACGTTTTAAAAACTGTGTTGCTTGATAAGATGCCTTTTGGGGATCTCCAGTGGTAATAAACTTAGAAGAAATTCCAATTGAACTAAAATGTGGATGCCTTTCCAAATAATCTTGCAAACTATCTGAAACTAGAGCAGCTTGAGAAAAGACCTGCACATCAGGCCCAAGAGAGGCCTTAAATATCGTTTCTAAAAGTGGATAGTGCGTACATCCTAAAATTGCTGCCTCCGGGTTGGGCATTTTTCTTTTCAGGGCTTCGACATGGCTACGAACTAAGGCTTCTGCCAATATAAGATCCCCCTCTTCAATTGCATCAACCAGCCCCCCACACGCCTGGGCTTCCACATCAACACCAATTGCACGAAAGGCTAGTTCACGTTGAAAAGCTCTGCTGGAAACAGTTGCTGGAGTTGCGAAGAGTGCAACATTTTTCACGGATACCTCTTTGGGAGCTGAATTATCTCCCCATTTACGCTCTGTTAGAGCCTCAATTAATGGAACAAAAACACCCAAGCAACGTTTACCCTCCGGTAAAAAGTTTTCTTGTATTGACCTCAAAGCTGCAGCTGACGCTGTATTACAGGCTAGTATTACCAGATCACAGCCCTCATCCCATAACTTTTCTAGGCCACTTGTGGTTAACCTATAAATATCGGCATGCTCTCTCACTCCGTAGGGTGTATTAGCATTATCACCAAAATATACTAACGATTGGTTTGGCATCTTTCTTGACACTGAGTCGAGAACTGTCAAACCGCCAAGACCAGAATCAAATATTCCTATAGCCATTTATTATAATTCTTCCTGAGTTCAATTTTTTAATTCAAAGTCGTATCCGTACTCAAAAGACTGATGTTTATTTGGTGATAATTTATACGTCTCTCGCCTTAAGAAATCCATCATATCCTTTGAGTTATCTTTAAATACGTCCATTCTATCACGCGAAATCGGTTGACCAATTACTATCTCTACAGATGTATCTGTGCGTAATTTAAATTCGCGCACTAGCAATCCAGCTCTGAAAATAGGGTGTAAACGACTTGCAAATTGAAATAATCTACTCGTCTGCCCGTCAAAAAAAATAGGAACAACCAAAGCATTGGATTTAAAAATCATTTTAGCAGTGAAAGATCTCCATTCAGGATCAACTGGTTGAGAAAATAGTCTAGCGCCCGTGGATACAGTTCCCCCTGGGAAAATCCCAATTGCACCGCCATCTCTCAGATGGTCAAGAGCATTTTTCCTAGTTTTTAAATTTAATGATACCCCCTCGCGATTATTTTTGAATGAGATAGGTAGAATTACATCTCTAATATACTGTACTTTTTGAAAAATATCATTTGCTACGATTTTAAAGTTAGTGCCACTTTTGGCCAAAACTGACCCCATAACCAAACCGTCTAATATGCCGTACGGATGATTAGCTACCACTACTACAGGCACATCGGTAGGAATGTTTTGCAAATCACCCCGTAAAACATCTATTTTGACCCCATAAACATTGATTATTGACTGCCAGAAATTTTTACTTGTAGAAAAGTTTACTCCCAAACTCTGGATACGATTAATTAATACTAATCGTCCCGTAGCATTCTCTAAAAACTTTATAAAAATTCTACCTAGACTGTTTTTTGCAGATTGCGCATAACTCACGTCGTAGGTAAATTTTCTGAACATAAAAAAATTTAATCATATAATTGTTTGTCGAGATTTATATTAATAAAAAAAATTTATCTAGTAGCATTATGATAGTTAGAATTTTTCATGGGTACTTATTCCATTTACAGATAATTATTTAAAATTTATGCGGTTTAGTTTAAAGCTGATGAAAATTTATAGAGAGAGATATGGACTGGGATAAACTAAGAATTTTTCATGCAGTAGCAGATGCGGGTAGTTTAACACATGCTGGTGATACACTCCATCTGTCTCAGTCAGCCGTAAGTCGGCAGATTAGATCACTCGAAGAAAGCTTAGATACTATCTTATTTCATAGACACGCACGAGGTCTAATTCTTACCGAACAAGGGGAATTATTATTTGATGCTACAAAATCTATGTCAAAAAGAATAGACGCAGCCTCTGCTAGAATTAAAGATAGCGAAGAAGAATTATATGGTGAGCTAAGAGTGACTACTACAATAGGTTTTGGTTCACTTTGGCTAGCTCCAAGATTACCAAAGCTTTATGAAGTTTATCCGCAACTAAAAATTGATCTCATGCTCGAAGAACGCGTTTTAGATTTACCTATGCGTGAAGCAGATGTAGCTATCAGAATGAAAGAACCTAGCCAGGCGGATCTGATTAGAAAAAGATTAATGACTGTGAAAATGCGCTTGTACGCTTCGCCGCACTACCTAGCTCAGAATGGCGAACCCAAGACGCTAGAAGATCTAAAAATGCATAGGTTGATTTGTCAAAACCCAAAATCAGCGCAAGTTGGTGCAGGTTTAGAACTCGTCCAAAAATTAATAAAATATGACCTGCCTTCAATGCTCACCGTCAATAACTACTTTGGAGTTTTACAAGCAGTGATTCATGATTTAGGTATCGGCGTTTTGCCAGATTACGTAACTCAGGATTTTGACGGAGTTCAGAGAGTATTGGTCGATATTGAGTCGGTTGAGGTGCCTGTTTATTTAGCCTACCCTGAGGAACTTCGCCATTCAAAGCGAATAGAGACATTTCGTGATTTTGTTCAAAATGAAATCATAGAACACCGAAAAAAAATTAAGCTAAACCATGACAGAAATCTATTATCTGGATTAAGATAACACAAAAATTTAACTCCTAGCCAGGATATTGAATAATTAATTCTATTAAAATTTAGTCTCTTCTCCTTATGACCAATTTTTATGCATGGATATCAGTCTACTCTTTCGATATTTTGCTTAAAAGCTTACCATAGCCTGTTACGTCACAATCGATTTTGGCTAATCGCAACATATTCCAAATCAGGACTTGGTTTGATGAAAAGCAAACACAACTAAATTCTTGTTCAATTACCTCGATTACATCAAGTGTTTGAAGGTTTGTACATGAAATAAATATTGCTGTCTGTCCAGAATATATACCCCTTACTGCCTCAACTATTGAACGAGGTTTTATTCGAGCCACGTTTTGCTCAATTTCCTCATTAAAGCTACCTACTACTGTAGTTGTGATCCCATAGGACCGAATCTCAGCAATTAGACGATTAGACACATCAGAGACATACGGCGATAAAAATAAAATATCATTTATTTTCATATAATTACATGCATCAATTAATGACGATATTGGATTACAAACCTCCCCAGTGTTACAGCCCTTCTTAATCATTCTTGACACAGTTTCAGAGCCAATCACACTAGAGGCACTAGTACATGCATAACCAACAATATCAAATTTTAATTTTTCAGGAAACAAACTGGCAGCTTTCGTCAATTCCTTCTTCATTGCCATTAAAGTGTCTTTGGATACTTTAGAACTGCTAGAAATACGACTGACATGGAGAGCTAAATCGAGCCCTGAGATCAGTTGCCAAAACTCAAATTCAATAGTTTCATCTGCTTGGAGCACAATTAAGCCAAGTTTTGATCTGGAGCCAACAGGTAATCCGAGTTCGTACGGGAGTTTGTGCATTTTCGGCCTCTAATTTACGGGTATTATTGGCTCACAGTTAGGCTCATAAGCTTTGGACCATGTGAAGCACATCAAAAATTACCCTTTGGAAACACGATCTTTAATCGGTGACACTTATTACTAATTTCTTAAGTTTAAAGTTTTAATATAAACTTCAAAAGTTTAAAAATAATTTTTATTTATCGAGAATAAGAAAGCTCAAACTTTACAATACAAATACTTACGAAAATTTATAAGACTTTAACGTATTTTTTTTATGTAACACAAAACGTTATGTAAGAATACAATCCTAATTACTGGCAAAGATCAACCTTTCCATTGCTCTCCCAATACCAATCCATTAATAGCAAAGGCAACAAATCACGGACTAATATGCTCGAACCTGAAATAACACCTAAACTGATAACAAGTCATGGCCTAGACCCTGACGAATATAACCTTTTGTTGGAAATTATAGGTCGACAACCAACTTTTACAGAGCTAGGGATTTTTTCCGCAATGTGGAATGAGCATTGTTCCTACAAATCATCTAAGAAATGGCTAAGATTACTTCCCACAAAAGGAAAAAATGTCATCTGTGGGCCTGGAGAAAATGCTGGAATAGTAGACATTGGGGACAACCAAGCCGTTGTGTTTAAAATGGAAAGCCATAATCACCCAAGCTATATCGAACCGCGTCAGGGTGCAGCGACTGGAGTTGGCGGAATACTAAGAGATGTTTTTACTATGGGCGCTCGACCTATAGCGGCAATGAACGCTTTGTCATTTGGTGAAATAAACCATTTTAAAACACGGGAACTAGTTCATGGAGTTGTAGAAGGTATTGGAAGTTATGGTAATTCGTTTGGCGTTCCAACCGTGGGCGGAGAAATTCGTTTTGATAAGTCATATAATGGAAATTGCCTGGTAAACGCTTTCGCTGCAGGTTTAGTAGATCATAGTATGATTTTTTATTCTGCCGCGTCAGGTGTCGGTATGCCAGTAGTTTATCTTGGAGCTAAAACAGGTAGAGACGGCGTTGGCGGCGCCACAATGGCATCTGCTGAATTTGACGATACAATCGAAGAAAAAAGACCAACTGTACAAGTAGGTGATCCCTTCACAGAAAAAAGACTTCTAGAAGCTTGTTTAGAATTGATGAAGACAGATGCAGTTATATCAATTCAAGATATGGGTGCAGCAGGCCTAACATGTTCTGCGGTTGAAATGGGTGATAAAGGAAATTTAGGCATTAAACTTAACCTCGATCTGGTACCAACCCGAGAGGAAAATATGACCGCTTACGAGATGATGCTTTCCGAGTCCCAAGAACGAATGCTGATGGTTCTAAAGCCAGAAAAGGAAAGACAATGTCGGGCTATTTTTGAAAAGTGGGATTTAGATTTTGCGATTGTAGGAGAGACTATAAAAGAAGATTTATTCATTATCGAACATGACGGAGAAATAAAAGCCCAAGTACCCTTAAAAGCTTTATCTGGTAATTCTCCAGAATATGACCGTCCTTGGGTGGTTCCACAAAAACCAAAGCCATTGTCAGAAACGCAAAGCATCAATCCAATTGAGGGTTTGCAGTCCATAATCAGTTCTCCAAACTATTGTTCAAAGAAATGGGTATTTCAACAATATGATAGTCAGGTTATGGCCGATACAATAATTGCGCCTGGGACTGGAGCAGGATTGGTCAGAGTACATGGAACCAAAAAAGAGCTCGCATTTACAGCAGATGTAACACCCCGATACGTAAAAGCAGATCCATTTGAAGGCGGTAAGCAAGCCGTCGCAGAAGCATTTCGCAACCTTTGTGCAGTTGGGGCAAAACCTATTGCTTCAACAGATAATTTAAATTTCGGTAATCCAGAAAAACCTGAAATTATGGGACAACTGGTTCTTGCTATCGAAGGTATCGCAGAAGCAGCCAAAAAGTTAGAAATGCCAATAGTCTCAGGCAATGTAAGTTTATATAATGAGACTGACGGTGAACCGATATTACCAACCCCAACGATCGGTGCAGTAGGACTAATAGATGAAGACGAAGAGCCAATAGTAAACTCTATTAACGAGGGCGACTTATTGCTTGCAGTAGGTGTTACATTTGGACATTTAGGGCAGTCTGCCATTATTGATGAAATATTTAATCTGCAAGATGGAACTCCACCAAAAGTGGACCTACACCTTGAGAAACAAAATGGGTTCTTTATTTTAAATAACAAACATCTCATAAATGCTTGCACAGATTTGTCGGACGGAGGACTCGCATTGGCAGCCTTTGAATTGGCCGAAAAGGGTAATCTGGGTATTGAAATAGATATAACCGACACGGCCACCCTATTTGGAGAGGATCAGGCGCGTTATCTTATCGCATGTAATTTCGATCAGGCTGAGTTACTATTTGTTCGTGCACGTGAGCAAAACGTGACCATAAACAAAATAGGAATTCTTGGTGGTGATGAGATAAAATTTGGAGAATTTTATACCCACAAGGATAGGTTATTTCGCATATTTCGAGACAGCTTTGGTGAATTTTTCAACTGATTAGTGATATTTGGGAAAGTATTCCGTTTTTGGGCTTGTTCAAACCCAAAAAGAACATTTAAGATGTACCAAGGAGTTTTATCATGGCTATGCAGGCAAATGAAATTGAAAATATGATACGCGAACAGTTCCCTAACGCCAGTATCACAATAACTGATCTGGCAGGAGACGGAAATCATTACTCTGCAGAGGTTATTGATGTAAGTTTTAAAGATATGAATCGAGTACAGCAGCAAAGGGCAGTTTATGCCGCCCTAAAGGGCAAAATGGATGGTTCCAATGGTGAACTACATGCATTAGCACTCACGACTAAAGCTCCATCTGATAGTTAAAGGAAATAATTATGTCTGAAGTAAATGAAAAAATCAAACAGACTATCGAAGAAAACGATGTCGTTCTTTATATGAAAGGCAATAAATCCATGCCTCAATGCGGGTTTTCGAGTAAAGTCGCGGGTGTTTTAAATTATATCGGAGTTGATTACGAAGATATCAATGTGCTTGCAGACGACCTTATAAGACAAGGAATAAAAAGTTTTTCCGACTGGCCGACAATACCACAGCTGTATGTCAAAGGTGAGTTTGTCGGTGGGTGCGATATAATCACTGAGATGGCTTTATCTGGCGAACTCGACAGCCTGTTTGAAAAAAATGGTATTGATTTTGATAAAGACGCTGCAGAAAAAGTTAGGGAAGCCAACGCCTGATTATTAATACCTAGCAATAGGAACTACTGATCTGAGCTGATTTTAGCTACTTTCTCTAATCTTGTGGCAGTCTTGGAAAGTAGATCAGAAATTTCGCTTGCAAACGCTGGCTTACTTTCAGAAGCCACCCTAGCCGCCGAAATTGATCGCTCCAATTCACTTTCTTTTTGTTCAATTTGCCTTTCGCGTTCATTCAAAGATTTTTCTGCATTAATCATTTTATCAGCCAACATTAATCCTGCCATAAGAAGCATGCGGGACTCAGATAATCTACCCAATTGCGAAACCAATTTTTGAGACTCAGCGTTTAATAAATTTGCTGCTTCAGTAAGAAAGTTTTCTTCCCCTTCTTGACAGGCAACTTCAAAATCTCTTTCTCCTATCGATAACTTTAATTCGGGCATAGGCTTCAATCTCCAGGGCTTTCAACAACTTCAGTTAATCTCTTGTAAAGTGATTTTACAGTTTCTCGCTCTTCCTCTCTCTCGGCTATTAAAGACTGTAACTCATTATTATGTTGAGTTTTTAAGCTTTCAATCTGAGCCGTTAGCAGTTGGTTCTCAGCAGCAAGGTCCTGTAATTTGTCATTATCTCGTTCTGTTTTTAAACTAGGACTGCTTGAATATTCAGATACAAAACGCTCTATTTCATCCAAAGCCAACTCTATTCTTCGCTCAAAATCGACTATTTGGTCCATATCTCACCTTTTAATCAAATCTACGCAGATAAACTATTGATATACTATTAATTTATAAACCTGTTTAAAAATTTTTCATAGATTAACTTTGCTTATTTTATTAAAATTCTATTCTAAAGTAACATGTTGTCACTGATTACTTGAACTTCGCAATACTCGTGTTATGCAATGAAGTGTACAAACTTTCTGAAGGAACGCGTCGTCTATGGAACTTGAACAGCTTCGAATACTTCATCCCAAACACTGGGAAAAAGCCAATGCTATTCGTGTGCTCACACTAGACGCTGTAGCAGCCGCAAACTCCGGTCACTCTGGCATGCCAATCGGCATGGCCGATGTTGCAACTGTTTTGTTTGAAAAACATCTCAAGTTTAATACTTTACAACCTAAATGGCCAAATAGGGATAGATTTATTTTATCAGCCGGTCACGGCTCTATGCTTCTTTACAGCCTTGCATATCTTTGTGGTTATGCAGATTTCGATATCGATCAACTCAAGAATTTCAGGCAGCTGGGCATGAAAACGGCTGGGCATCCGGAAAACTTTTTATCGGATGTTATCGAAACAACCACAGGTCCTCTCGGTCAAGGTCTCGCAAACTCAGTGGGCTTCGCGATCGCTGAAGAAAGTCTTCGAGCAAAATTTGGCCCCAATATTATTGATCACTATACTTATGTTGTGGCTGGTGACGGATGCTTAATGGAAGGTGTAAGCCAGGAAGCTATAAGTCTCGCAGGACATCTATCTCTTAATAAGCTTATTGTTTTTTGGGACAACAACAATATTACTATAGATGGGCCTGTTGATCTCACAGATTCAACAAATCAAAAAATTCGCTTTGAAGCCTCAGGTTGGAACGTCATTGAAATAGATGGTCATGATCCTTCGGCAATCGACATGGCAATCAAGGCTGCTAAAATCTCACAAAAACCTACAATGATCGCTTGTAAAACCCATATTGCTTTAGGTACAGCAGCACAGGACACTTCAAAAGGACATGGTGCCTTAACCGATCCTGAATTAATAAAAAATGCTAGAGAAGTTTACAAATGGAGCCACAAGCCATTTGATATTCCCAAATCTGTAAAAGAGCAGTGGGAAGAAGCTGGCTTGAAAGGTGACAAAACGTTCAAAGAATGGAAGTCCAATCTTGAAAACTTATCAGTTTCGAAAAAGTCTGAGTTTGAAAGAGTTTTTAATGGAGACATCCCAAAGAAAATGAGCACGGTAATTCGGAAATTTAAAAAAGAGAATAGTGCTGCATCACCTACAGTCGCAACAAGAAAAGCCAGCGAACTAACCCTAAATACTATAAATAGTATCATGGGCGAAACAATTGGGGGCTCCGCGGATCTTACAGGTTCAAATAATACTAAATCACTTGATATGAAAATTTTTGATAGAAATGAACGGAAGGGCCGTTACATACATTACGGAATTCGCGAACACGCCATGGCGGCGGCAATGAATGGTATGGCGCTTCATGGAGGCATACGGCCCTACGGAGGAACGTTCATGTGTTTCACCGATTACGCAAGACCCGCAATGAGACTAGCAGCCCTGATGCAAATACCAACAATTTTCGTTATGACACATGATAGCATTGGACTTGGGGAAGACGGTCCGACCCATCAGCCTGTAGAGCATCTTGCAATATCGCGGTCCACTCCCAATACTTTAGTATTTCGACCGGCAGATACTATTGAAACTGCCGAAAGTTGGGAAATCGCATTTTCGATGAAAAGCACCCCATCAGTGTTAGCTTTATCTAGACAAAATCTTCCAACTCTTAGACGCAAACACCAGATGGCAAACTTAGTTTCTAAAGGTGCATACATTTTGGAGGAAGCCACTACAACCCGACGGGTTATACTGATCGCAACTGGATCTGAAGTTTCTATCGCTATAAAAGCACGCGAATTATTAGAAGACCAAGGAATAGGAACGAGAGTGGTATCGATGCCATGCATGGAGTTATTTTCACAACAAGATGAAACCTATAAAAGACGTATATTGCCTGCCGGGCAATCAATCAGAATTGGTATTGAAGCAGGAGTTAGACAAGGTTGGGATGAATGGCTTTTAGGTCAAAGAGCTAAAGCAAATAAATCGTCTTTTATTGGAATGAAAAGTTTTGGCGCATCTGCTCCAGCAGAAGTGTTGTTCAGCCATTTCGGCATTACCCCTGATGAGATTGTTTCAGAAACAAAAAACCTTTTGTAAATAAGAAGCACCGGTTTTTTATATTATCATTGGTACTGGAAAGTATAACGATAAGTTTGCGCTAACTGTTTGCGCAAACATACAGTTTTATCGCTAACATATTAATTTTAAATAAAAATATTGTTTTTATTCTCATGATATTGGTTATAAGGGAATCAAATAGCTTGAGGATTAAATGACAACCACACTGGGAATTAATGGCTTCGGCCGCATTGGAAGAGCGACCTTAACGAGTATTATTGAGAATGCCAGAAATGATGTGATTGTTTCAAAAATTAATGCACCTGGCCCAATTGAAACAAACGCACATCTTTTGAGGTATGACAGTGTGCATGGTCGGTTTGCAGGAAAAGTTGAAGTTTACGATAATAATATAGATCTTGGAAGAGGGCCTATTGAAGTCTCATCATCCTACAATGCGGAAGAATTAGATTGGTCGGGCTGTGATGTTGTAATGGAGTGCACGGGAAAGTTTACAACTTATGATAAGGCTCTAACTCACGTAAAAAATGGCGCTAAATCCGTATTAATCTCAGCCCCAGCAAAAGATGTAGACCGAACAGTTATATTTGGTGTTAATGATCACGAAATTTCCAGAAAAGACTTAATTATATCCAATGGATCATGCACCACAAACTGTTTAGCACCTATCGCTAAGGTTTTGAACGATACAGTGGGTATTGATTATGGAATGATGACCACCATACACAGTTACACCGGTGATCAACCAACGCTAGATAAAAGACACGATGACTTGTATCGGTGTAGAGCAGCCGCAATGGCTATGGTTCCAACCTCTACCGGCGCAGCAAAAGCGATAGGGACCGTGATTCCTGAATTGAAAGGTAAGCTAGATGGAACCGCAATAAGGGTACCTACTCCAAATGTATCAGCAATCGATTTAACTTTTAAATCGAAAAAGAAAGTGTCAGTGCAGAATATTAACGACATTATGGAAGGTGCTTCCAAAGGTTACATGAGTAAGGTTCTAGCATTTGATCCCGAACCTAAAGTGTCAATTGATTTCAATCACACGACACATTCATCGATCTTTGCCCCGGATCAAACCAGAGTAGTGGGTGAGAGCCTAGTTAGAATACTCGCTTGGTACGACAACGAGTGGGCATTTTCATGCAGAATGACCGATGTGGCCTCACACCTTGGACAAAAATTAATGTGATCAAACATTTAAGAGATAAGCTTTACACTCGTAATTTTTAATCCAATTGTTTATTGAGTCACATAAATTATTATGTACTATTTAGATCTGATTTCCCTTGACTTTTCTACTGTATTTATGATTGTTAGCGCTAACTTTTTATAAGGGTAATTATGACAGTCAAGATAGCAATTAATGGTTTCGGCCGGATCGGACGAAATATTCTAAGAGCAGTAATAGAGTCTGGTAGAGCGGACATAGAAATCATTGCAATCAATGATCTAGGACCCACAGAAGTAAATGCTCATTTGCTAGAATTTGATAGTATACATGGAAAATTTTCTCAAAACATAAAAACGACTAAAAATTCTATTATAATCGGAGATATGGATATTGAAGTCACTGCTATTAAACAGCCTGCTGATTTGCCATGGACAAATATTGATATCGCAATGGAATGTACTGGTATTTTTACTGATAGAGAAAAGGCCGCGACACACCTACAAAATGGATCTTCAAGGGTCTTGATCAGTGCCCCTGCAAAAAATGCTGACAACACTATAGTATTCGGAGTAAACCACGAGACACTCACAAAAAATGATCTGATTGTTTCAAACGCGTCATGTACCACCAACTGCCTAGCACCTATCGTGAAAGTTCTACATGAACAGATAGGTATAAAACGGGGATTTATGACTACAATCCATAGCTATACTGGTGATCAACCTGTCTTAGACACAATGCACACGGACTTGTACCGTGCTCGTGCTGCTGGGATGAGCATGATACCGACTACCACTGGCGCGGCAAAAGCCGTCGGTTTGGTCTTACCAGATTTAAATGGCAAATTAGACGGATTTGCAATTCGTGTACCTACACCAAATGTGTCTGTTATTGATCTCACTTTTGAAGCACTTCGCGAAACTTCCCATAATGAGATTAATAATGAAATTAAAAAAGCCGCAGGTACAACTCTCAAAGGTATTTTAGGATATACAGAGAAAAAACTTGTCTCATCAGACTTTAATCATGACCCTAGATCATCAATTTTTGCCGCAGATCAAACTAAGGTCATGGATAAGAACTTAGTACGGGTGCTTTGCTGGTATGACAATGAGTGGGGCTTTTCTAATAGAATGGCTGATACAGCCGCGGAGATGGCAAAGTATATTTAATAATTTTCTGAGATCATTTGAGCCTAAATTTGTCTAAAAGCTGTTTTTTAACCGTTGGTGTTACGAAATTTGTAACGTCTCCATCTAATCGCACAATTTCCTTTACTAGCTTTGACGCAATCGCCTGATGTTTTGCCTCAGCCATTAAAAATACTGTTTCGATACTATCATCCAACACACGATTCATACCAACCATTTGAAACTCGTACTCAAAATCAGCTACAGCGCGAAGTCCTCTAAATATAACCGACGCATTCACATCTTTAGCACAATTTACAAGTAGGTTCTCAAAAGGATGTGCGATGATTTCAGTACCTGTTCTTAAGCTTAGGTTCGAACACTCCGCCTCAATCATCTTCACTCGCTCATCTAAATTAAACAATGGAGATTTATCACGATTAATCGCCACACCTATTACCAGCTTATCAACCAACATTGATGCTCTCTTGATGATATCAATATGGCCCAACGTTATTGGATCAAATGTACCGGGATATAGTCCAACTCGCACTTTATATTCCTCAGTAAAAACGCAACTAACGAAATCCCATTTTTAAAATAAAATTTCAAGGATTAATTCAGAAAAGCTACTTTTTTTAATGAAGAGGCGCGCGCGCCAATGCAACTTTACATTTACGTACATAAATATCATCAAGGGAAAATGCTATGGCTCAATTAATATCCGTTTTTTCAAAAATAGCTCTGGATTTAGCTTTTTTGCACGAGCATAATGCTGACAACAATTAGGAGAATAAGATGACAGAGCTTAAACATTACATTGATGGTCAACATGTTTCTGGAAGTTCAGGCAGATTCGGAGATGTCTTCAACCCTGCCACTGGCGAAGTTCAGGCTCGCGTTCCGCTTGCGTCCAAAGAAGAGTTTGACACGGCCGTTAAAATTGCAGCTGAAGCACAGCCCGAATGGGGAGCAGTAAACCCACAACGCCGCGCGCGCGTAATGATGAAATTTGTTGATTTACTTCATCGGGACATGGACAAGCTCGCAGAAGTTTTAAGTAGAGAGCATGGCAAAACAATTCCAGATGCGAAGGGAGATGTGCAAAGAGGACTGGAAGTTGCTGAATATTGTATTGGAGCCCCACAAATGCTTAAGGGTGAGTTTACCGACAGTGCAGGCCCAGGTATTGATATGTACTCAATGAAACAACCACTTGGTGTTTGTGGAGGAATAACACCGTTTAACTTTCCAGCAATGATACCAATGTGGATGTTTACCCCAGCTATAGTTTGTGGAAATGCATTCATACTCAAACCATCTGAGAGAGACCCTTCCGTTCCAATTTTGTTGGCAGAACTTATGGAGGAAGCTGGGCTGCCAAAAGGGATATTACAGGTAGTCAACGGAGACAAAGTTAGTGTAGACGCCATGCTAACTAATCCCACAGTTCAGTCGATTGGATTTGTTGGATCAACTCCAATTGCCGAGTATATATATGGAACGGGATGTGCTAACGGAAAAAGAGTGCAATGCTTTGGTGGTGCAAAAAACCACATGATTATTATGCCAGACGCAGATATGGATTTGGCAGCAGACGCTTTGGTTGGATCTGGTTATGGTGCTGCTGGTGAGAGGTGTATGGCTATTTCAGTTGCCGTTCCAGTAGGTGAAGATACAGCTGATCGCTTAATCGAAAAATTGGTACCACGTGTGGAGAAACTCAAAGTAGGACCCTATACAGCTGGGGACGATATTGATTTTGGCCCGGTGGTCACTAGTGCAGCAAAACAGAATATTTTAAGTCTTGTTCAAAGTGGAATAGATCAAGGTGCTGAGTTAGTTGTTGATGGGCGAAATTTTAGCCTTCAAGGATATGAAGATGGGTTTTTTGTTGGCCCACATTTATTTGACCGCGTGACGCCAGATATGGATATATATCGTAAGGAAATTTTTGGGCCAGTCTTATCTACTGTCAGGGCCGGCTCATATGAAGAGGCAATAAGCTTAGCTATGGACCATGAATATGGTAACGGAACGGCTCTTTTTACTCGAGATGGCGACACTGCCAGAGATTTCGCAAACAGAATTAATATAGGCATGGTTGGAATTAATGTGCCTATTCCAGTGCCACTTGCATATCATACATTTGGTGGATGGAAAAAATCTGTATTCGGTGACCTAAATCAGCACGGACCGGATGCATTCAAATTTTACACTAGAACAAAAACTGTAACCAGCAGGTGGCCATCAGGAATAAAAGAAGGTGGAGAATTCAACTTTAAAGCGATGGATTAAGAAATATCTTTTAAACTGAGATAGAAATATATCGGTTTTAAATTCTATTCAAATATATGGAGATAAATTTGAAAATTGGCTTCATAGGTCTTGGCAATATGGGAGCACCCATGGCTATAAATCTGGCCAAAGGTGGAAATGAAGTTTTTGGGTTTGACGCAGATAACTCCATAAATTTAAGAGAAGTAACTATGATGTCTTCCATACCGTCTCTTCTAGAGGAGGTAGCGGTCGTATTTACGATGCTACCCTCAGGACTGATTGTTAAAGACATAATTACCGAATTTATTGATAACTTTAATACAAATAGCATATTAATTGACTGCTCTACTATTGATGTAAAGACAACAAAAGAATTATCTGAGACCCTCCATAAAAACCATGAAATCTATATGTTAGATGCCCCTGTCTCAGGTGGCGTTCAAGGAGCTGGATCGGGTGAACTTACATTTATGGTGGGCGGAAATAGAGACGTGTTTGAAAAAGTGAAATTCTTATTCACTTACATGGGAAACAGAGCGGTCTATTGTGGTAAGACTGGAAGTGGGCAATCAGCAAAGATTTGTAATAATATGATACTTGGCGTTACGATGATAGCAACTTGCGAGTCATTTGCATTGGCAGATAAACTTGGGCTAGACCGCGAAGCTATGTTCGAAGTAGTGTCTACTTCGTCAGGCTGCAGCTGGTCGATGAATTCATATTGTCCCGCTCCAGGGATTGGACCAAAAGCTCCATCTGATAACAACTACGTTCCAGGTTTTTCGTCGGATTTAATGTTGAAAGACCTTCTATTATCTCAAGATGCAGCTTGCGAAACACAGGCAAATACACCGATGGGAGATCTTGCAACGAGGCTGTACAAAGAATTTGTAGAAAACTCGAACGGATCCGGTTTGGATTTTTCTGCCATCATCAAAACCTTTGAAATATAATTAACAATTAGTATAACCAGGTTAAATAATATTGACCTGTTTCTGTATAAATCATATTGTCATTCAATTCTCTAAAATCACAAGGGTATTATAAAATCCTATTATCTCAAGGGCCCCTAATATTGCAAAATACCTATGTATACCTAGAAAATAAGTACTCCTTTTTATGTAAGGCTATAGTTTTCTCCTTTATTTTATCTGTTTCTGATATTTCTATCATTAGCGCTCAAGATGCTGAAAGTCTTTCTATAGACGATTCAATGACAGGAGAAACCCAGCAAACGGAACCTTATATTAAGGAGAGGATTAAAGATTGGAACCTAAAGTGTATTGAACCAATTGATTCTATTGAACGCTGCGAAGCAAACCAGATAATATTTAATCAAAAGCAGCAGCCCGTGGCAGAAATTTCAATATTTAAATTACCAAAGGGTCAAATTGCTGCTGCAGCAGCAACAATAATCGTACCATTGGAGACTGCTCTAAATGAGGGGCTAGTTTTAGAGATGCAAGATTTAGAGCCAAAAAAATATCAATTTAAGTTTTGCAATAGTATTGGTTGTTACTCACAAATTGGGCTGACTATCGAAGAGCTAGAAGCACTTAAAAGTAAAGGAAAAGCTTCAATCTTTCTAAAACATCTATCCTCTGGCGACCAACAAATTGTAATCCCTATTTCTCTCTCTGGTTTTACAACAACATTTTCTAAAGCCACGCAGCCCTAAAGCTACAACTTTTCCTGCGCTCTCAAAAAATCCAGAACAGAATTAGCAGCAGCAACGCCTGAACTCACGTCCCCAGCTCTTAAAAGATCTAAAGATCTCTGCATTGCTGCTTTTTGAGTCGAGGGGTAGTCTAACTCATTTAGCAACGCTTGAGAAATTTTATCCGGCTTACAATTATTTCCAATAAATTCCGGTATTGTAATTTGATCGGAAATCAAATTTACAAGGTTTACGCTATTTACCCTAATAAATAACCAAAACACAATTCTTGATAAGAAACCCATATCATACGCAATTACCATTGGAGTTTTAGTTGAAGCCAGTTCTAATGATACTGTGCCAGAAGCTGCAAGTGCGATGTCACAAGAAGCAAATACAATACGCTTTAGTTTCTGAAATTCATTATTTGAAAGATCATCATTAGTTACCAAAATAACATTACTGGCCCACTTTTGCAAAGTTTCTTCTAATAATTTTTTGACTGAAGGGGCCGCTACAATAACTATTTTTATGTTTGATCTTTGAGAAGTCAGATCTGACGAAACGGTATCAAAGATTGGCATTAAGCGACTAACTTCTGAGTGCCTTGAACCTGGAAGGAACGCTACAAGCGTATCATTTTCGCTTATTTTATACTGTTTTCGAAATTTATTTACCAATCGCCGATCTGGTAACTTTTCGTCAGCTACTGGATGTCCCACAAAATCGCAACTTATCCCTTCCCGCTTCATATAAGGAGGTTCAAATGGAAATAGGGCCAAAATATGATCGATATAGTTAGACATTTTTTTTGCTCTTTTGGGCCGCCAAGCCCAAACAGTTGGTGCAACATAGTGAATCGTATTAACGAATATTTTTTTGCGAACCATTCTAGCGATCCGCAAGGAAAACTCAGGGGCATCAATTGTTATCAACACATCAGGTTTTAGCCTTAGGATATCATCTACAGTATTATCTATTCGTTCTTTCAGAAAGTTGTATTTTGCTAAAATCTCGCCAATCCCAATAACTGCTATATCATCAATTGGGAATAAGCTTGCAAGACCTTGGTCTTCCATTAAAGGACCACCTACCCCACTATAATCCAAATCGAAAGTAGCAAAGTTTTTCAGTTCGGCCATTAAGGCAGCTCCAAGTTTATCACCAGAAGGTTCGCCTGCGACCAAGTACACTTTCATTTTTCTCGCTCCTTGACGATAAATGACAATGAAAGTTCATTACAGAGACGAAAACATTCATCCTGATCTATTACTATAACTTTCTCTGGACTTATGACCACTGCGGCTAATTTCGCTGCATGTGCTTGAAGAATTGTATCTGGCCCTATAGTAGGCATGTCTACTCGCAAATCTTGTCTTGTTTTTTCCCTTTTCACTAGAACCCCTCCCCCCAATACCCGCAGAGGGCGCAGAGTATCACGAACGTTTGCAAGCATCTGATCAGTACCTTGCAACGTTTCAATGCCTAAGGCTTGTCCTGCCTCTACAACTACAGATTGGCCTATATCAAGACTACTTGTTTTTTCTAAAATTAGATCGGCGCGCTTAATATTGTTGAGATTTACTTGATTTATAGACCCACTATATACGCCAGCCTGCAATGTTAAGTTGCTAACTACGTCATGTGCTCCGATAGGGGTAATGCTTTCGTCAAGAAATAATGATACTATATAAGTTAAAAGGGCATCATCACCTTGTTCTAGAGCAGAAAGAATTGATTGAGACCTTGCTTTCACATATTCGTCAAATTTAGTTTCATCCAATAATGGTCTTTGCATGTTACCAGCCATAACGACGTGACAGATGCCTCGGTTATTTAAATCGTCAAAAAAAACGCCCAGCTGATTAAAATTATGGAATTTAGCGTGTTCAGTCAAAGAACATTCCATTCCCTCAAATCCAACTATGTAGGCATCAGAAAGTTGTTCAAAAACTAGTCCAGGTAATTTACCCCCACCCGCTATTATTACCACATTCTTCGAATTTTTCATGAGCTATCATCATCTAGGGGTAAGGAAAGATCTGTCACTACGACCCAAGACAAAGCTGACTATTTTTTCTACATATTCACTGTCACTATCATCTGTAAGCCTTTGAGCTCGGTCTTGAAAAGTGCCATCTCCCTGTGAAAGAGTCTGAAAAGCCGCTCTTAGCGCCATTATGTCAACTCTGGGCACTCCTTTCCGCTTTAAACCCACCAGATTTAAACCATCTAACTCACCCCTGGGTGCCTGAACCAAGCCGAATGGTATAACATCATTAGTTACCATTGTAACGGCACCAATTATAGCTCCTTCGCCTATTCTCACGAATTGATGGACACCGCTTAATCCGCCTATAATAACACTATTTTCAATGATACAATGCCCTGCTAAAGAAGCATTGTTTACTAAAATAACATCATTCCCAACTTTTACATCGTGTGCGATGTGGGAACCAGCCATAAATAAACCATCACTCCCGACTTCCGTTATGCCACCACCGCCTTTAGTGCCTGCGTTCATCGTGACGTGCTCTCTAATTTGATTGCGCTCACCTATTCTAAGGCTAGTATCCTCACCATTAAATTTTCTGTCTTGTGGTATCTCACCCAATACCGCAAATGGAAAAACAATGCTATTATCACCTAAAAATGTATCACCCTTTATAACAACATGGCTTTTCAATTTGACATTTTTTCCAATTTTCACCTTACTTCCAACAAAGCAAAACGGTCCTATAAATGCACCATCACCGATTTGTGCCCCTTCTTCAATTATTGAGCTGTGATGGATATTTACATTTCTCAATATTATACCTCCGTACTTTCTAAATCCATCATAGCAGAAAATTCTGCTTGAGCTGCCATTTCACTACCCACACTTGCCTCTCCATAAAATTTCCATACCTTGCTACCAGGCTTTCCTCTTAGGGTATTTAATTTCATAATCAATTGATCACCAGGAGTTACTTTTCTTCGGAATTTACACTTATCAATTGCCATGAAATAGATAAGCATATCTTTGTCTGCCAAATCCAAACCAACCCCAACCATTACCGCAGCCGTTTGTGCCATAGCTTCAATAATCATAACGCCAGGCATAATTGGAGTAGCCGGGAAATGTCCCTGAAATTGAGGTTCGTTAAAAGTGATGTTTTTTATGCCGGTTGCATTATCAAAACCACTTATTTCTATTACTTGATCAACCAATAGAAATGGATACCGATGCGGCAAAATGCGCTTTATTAAACTTATATCTGCACTTTTGTTATCAAAATTCATTAATCATCCTACTCATTAACAAATATATGGAACATTATTCGAATTAAACCAAAGGTTTACTAATGTTGGCGTTAGTCAGTATTTTTTCGTCCGTCCCCTAAGTTATCATTTATTAATTGAATTGCTTGCTCTGTAATATCGATCATTGGATTAGACAGAACTATGTTTCTTCTGTCTACAATAATACTGGCCTGGTAGCTAAGCATTATTTCCTGCAAGTAAGGAACAGAAAGTCTCAAAAGTTCACTAATGCTTTCGTCTCGCGCTTGAAATAGTGCATTTTCAAGCTCTGCACGTTCCTTTCTTATAGAGTTTGCTTTTTCGTCAAATTCTACCGCTAATTTTCTAAATTCAACAGGCGCAAGGTTTTTACGTAACTCGACAAGACTTTGCTCTTCTGCTTCCAGATCATTCTGTATGGTTGTATTCGCTTCAACCAGCTCATTCTGAGCATTTTCAAAATCTTCAATAACTCGCTGACCAAAGAGTGTGTCTCGGGCAATTCGCGAAATATCAATTGTCAAAACAGTTGAGAAACCTGCTCCACCACGAACAGCTTCCTGTGAAAGAGTACCCGATGGATTAAAAGTAGCAAACCAAATAAGGATAAATAAAAGGCGCATTTCTAAAATTGTGTCCGGATAGTGAGATCAAAATTTTGCTCTCTATCAAATATTTCCTTTTTAAGTGGTCGAGAAAAATTAAATCGCAATGGCCCTATGGGTGTTTTCCAAAATAAAGATGCCCCCAGAACACTTCGCCAAGACCCAGCTTCATAAATAACATTTTCATTTAGATTATCCAACGACCACAAGTTTCCTAAATCAAAAAATAGCCCACCATCAATCCCATATTCCTCTGGTAGACCAAGAGAAAATTCAGCTTCCAGTCTGAATACAGCAAAAGTATTACCCCCTAAGGCGTCATTAATCAAATTGCCATCATTAACAATTTCTCTAGGACCGATACCACCCGGTTCAAAACCTCTCATTAGGGCTGAACCAAGAAAAAATCGATCGGTTACTCTGCTATTTCCGTAATTTAATACACCACCTTCAATTGTACCTTTAACCAAAACTTCTTCATTTAATACCTTTCGTTGAAGCATTGCTAAAGCACTTGTTTTTGAACCCTCTCCATCACCAGCAAATCCTGAAACTTCCTGCGATAGCCTTACCAGTAACCCAAAGTTTGGGTCCAAACCGTTACGTAGAGTATTGTAGGTATATGTGACCCTTGAATAAGCACTTTCCTCCTGCCCCAAATCCACTTCACTTTGAATAATACTTCCTACGTTCACAGGATTTCGAAGCTCTGTTTCATTATACCCTATGCTAACGGCAATCTTACTATTGTCACTAATAGGGAATGATACTCTTGGAGAAATATCTAATATAGTGGTATCGTAATTTGAGTTTTCTTTCTCAGTTTCTGTAAATTTACTAGTAAATCCCAAACTTAAATCTGGTGTCAAAAATTCTGGCTCAACAAAACCGAGAGAATATGTTCGACTGCCAACACCAGAATTATATTTTAATCGAAAGTCCTGCCCACGGCCCAAAAAATTGCGTTCAGCGTATTCAAGAAGCAAACCAAACCCAGAACTGGTAGAATAAGAACCACCTAAACTAACAGAACCAGTAGGTTTTTCCTTTACTGAAATATCCACAATTACGGAATCTTTTGTACTCCCCTGGCGAGCTGAAATGTCCACACTTTCGAAAAAACCCAAAGAGCGAATACGATCTGCAGTTTGCCTAATACTCCTTGCAGAGAATGGATCACCCTCTGCAGCTCGGAATTGTCTTCGAATAACCTTATCTAAAGTAGCAGTATTTCCTGTAACATTTATACGCTCAAGAATGACCCTTGGACCGCGTTCAATTAAATATTTAACATTAAGAGATAGCGATGAACGGTTTTTTGTAATCTTAGGTTGTATTGTAAAAAAAATCAGATCATTTTTTAGAGCAAGGCGCTCTAAACGCTCTATATCCAAGTCCACAATTTGTTTAGAATATGTCGCTCCCTTCTCAACTTTCAAGATATTGAAATACTCGTCTGAGTCTACTCCCTTTAAGTCGGTTTCGACGGATACATCCCCTACTAGGAATTGTTGACCCTCTGTAATATTAAAGACTACAAAGTAACCATCCTTTTCTTCTGTAAGTTCAGCATTAACTGAGTTAATTCTAAAATCAACGAAGCCTCTTGAGTTATAAAAATCGCTCAAGAGTTTCTTATCAAATTCTATTCTTTCCTCTACAAAAGTATCAGATCGTATGAAAGTCCGAAATAGGCCAGCTTGTTTGGTAGAAAGGATACGTCGAAGGCGTCGGTCAGAATAAAATTTATTCCCAACAATCCCAATTTTTTCTATTTCAATTACGCCACCTTCAAAAATCTCAAAAATCAAATCCACTCTATTGTCAGACTTTTTAATAACTTTTGGAGTTACTCTGGCTGCCAAACGCCCCATTAATGCATATGTCTCAGCGATATTTTTTCGGTCCTGTTCAACCGTCTGCGAATTTAGTACGAATTTTTCTCTAGATCCTAAAACTTTTTCCAAAGCTGCATCTTCTATACGGACATTGCCCTCAAAATATATTCGATTGACGGTAGGATACTCAACGACATTTATTGTTAGGACACCATTAATTTCTTTGAACTCTACACTCTCAAATAGTCCACTTTTCAATACTCTTTGATAAGCTGCGTTTATTTCATCAGCCTCAAAAACGTTGCCTGGTGACAAGGAAATATACGACTTAATAGTATCCACCTCAATTCGTTGGTTTCCAACTATTTCAATTTCTGAAATTGAAATAGTTTGAGCACTTAAAAAATTTGGCAATGATGAAAATAAACATACCGGTGCAGTTAAAAACACAAAAAACAGAATTTCTTTTAATTTCATAAGATTTCCTAGGTCATACTTCTTGCGCTACTTTTATTTGAGTACCTACAAATATTTATCATGTCAAAGGCAATCAAATCTAAATAATCATCGAATAAATTTATTTCCTCAATTTCAGCAAAAATAATCATTGAAAATGGCAAAGATCATAAAACACAATACTAGTAATAATCCAGCGGTCATTAATGCACTCAAAGCTCTTTGGTTTGGTGGTTTTTTAAAAACTCCTTCGTATGCAAAAAACACCAAATGCCCTCCGTCTAAAACTGGAATAGGCAACAGGTTCATAAAACCTATAGCGGCCGAAAATAAGGCAAGAGTGCGAATAAAACTTTCGACGCCTTCCTTTGCCATATGAGATGAAATTTCCGCTATTTCTACTGGACCAGATAAATTGCATGTACTGATGTTACCTGCGATAATATGATATAAACCGTTAATCGATGATTTGATTATTGAGTAAGTCTGAAATATTGACAGCCGAATTGCTTGAAAAATCGGAATGGGCTCAGTTAACAATTCAAATGGATAAATTGAACCGATTATACCAATTCTCCACGTAGTAATAAATCCTCCTTCCGGTTGAGGTATATCCTCTCTCTTTGGAATAATCGTTGTCTGAAAAGTCCTTGCCTCGCGCCAAACCGTCAGATCAGTGGCTAATCCATTAGATTTTTCCACTGCTTCTTTTAGTTGGTTAAATTTATTTATTGGCTGATTATTAATTCCTATAATAACGTCACCCGCACTTAAATTAGCTTCGACGGCAGCTGAAAGAGGTACCAACCCGGAAACTCGTGGAAGATCGATCGGAGGACCAACTACAAAAATTATTTCGCCATTTCTCTTTACTTCATAACTTACTGATTTTTCTTGATTGGTTTTCACATGTTCTAGAAGAGCGCTCAACTTACCAGCCGAACCAATTTTATAGCCCAATATACTTATTATTTCATCTCCAACTTCAAGCTGATTAGTAAATGGTAATGGGTTAATCTCACCAACTGTTAAAGGCTCTCGTACCTGCCCAACAGACATAAATAACGAGAAGAAAATCAAAATTGAGAAAACGAAGTTGAATATCGGGCCAGCTGCTACTGTTGCAGTCCGCGCCCACAACGGAGCTCCATGCAGAGTTGCTCTCAAGTCTCTTTTATTTAGCTCTTGTGTTCTCGGATTTGCATGACTGCTTGATATATTTGCGTCACCTTTAAATTTTACAAACCCACCAAATGGAATAGCCGCTAACTGCCAAATTGTTCCATTTTTATCGACACGCGATAAAATTACAGGACCCATCCCAACCGAAAATATATCTGCTTTTATTCCAGTCCATTTTCCCACAATGTAATGACCATACTCATGAACAAAAACGATAATAGATAAGCTCACAACGAACGAGACTAAAGGATGTAAGATTACATTAAAAAAAGGGAAAAAGTCCAAAACTATGCCATGCTCCTATGAATTTTAATTAAGTCACCCGCCACAATTCTTGCCATTTCATCAATGTTAAGAATATTTGCCAAATTTATTTCGTCTATGTGGCAGTTATCTGAATAACAAATTTTAGCAATTGTTTTCTCAACGATCGTAGACATGTCCAGAAATCCAATATTTTTCGAGAGAAATGCATCTAGAGCTGTCTCTTTAGCTGCATTGAATACCGCACCAGACATACCTCCTAGAGACATGACGTCATATGCTAGACTTATTGCAGGGAAGCGTTTCTGATCAGGCTCGGTAAATGTGAGAGCACCAATACTAGCAAAGTCTAATTTTTCTAACGGTAATGTTTTTCGATTTGGATAATTTAGAGCATAACCGATAGCATGACGCATATCTGGTGGACCTAAGTGAGCCATCATACCACCATCGCAAAAGCCTACTATGGCATGGACATATGACTGAGGATGCACAAGAACTTCAATTTTCTTCGGCTCAAGGGAAAATAGCTCTTTTGCTTCAATAACTTCTAATGCTTTATTAAACATAGACGCGCTATCAATAGTAATTCTCCGGCCCATCTTCCAATTTGGATGTGTCGATGCCTCCTCAGGGGTAGCCTTTGCTATTTTATCGATAGTCCAATCACGAAAAGCCCCTCCAGAAGCAGTCAAGATTACTCGCTCAATTGTATTAATCTTTTCCCCATTTAACGCCTGAAAAACACCGGAATGCTCACTATCTACCGGTATTAGATTACACTCATTAGAGATTGCAGCTTGCTTAACAAGTTTCCCAGCTGCAACCATGCTTTCCTTATTTGCCAAAGCAAGATCAGCTCCATTTTCCAAAGCAATCAAACCGGGCTCGAGACCTGCAGCGCCAACAATAGCAGAAAAAGCAAGGTCACACTTTCGAGCAGCAGATTCAAGAAGCGCTGCTCTACCTGTGCCAACCTCAATTTGAGTATCCTTTAATGCGTATCTCAACTGCTCCAAATCGCTATTATTAACAGCCACGACAGCCTCTGGCTGGAATTCTAGGGCAGTCTTTATAAGTAACTCAATGTTCGAACCTGCACTTAACGCCACAATTTGGTAAGACTCTTTGTTACGCGATATTAGATCAAGCGTATTTTGACCCACTGAACCCGTAGCACCAAAAATAGAAATTCGTTTTTTGATCATATGAATATGGGTCCTAAAATTCCACAAACTAATATTGCAGCAATAATACCATCAAATCTATCCATGAACCCACCGTGCCCCGGTATAATATTTGAGCTATCCTTCACATTACATTTTCTTTTTATAAAGCTTTCGAAGATATCACCAATTTGAGAGCAGAAGGACAATAGTATTGCAAATAAAAACAAAGTTTGCGAGCTGAACATAAAATCAATAAAAACTTTTTGCCCCATAAAAAAATAAGTACAAATTATGGCCCCTAACCAACCCGAAACTATTCCTGCCCAAGTTTTATTTGGAGAGATACTAGCAAAAAATTTGGGGCCACCAATCAAGCGGCCACCGAAGTAACCAAAAGTATCTGTTACAATCACAACACAAATAACCCATCCTAAAAATAAAATCCCAAAATCTGCTCTCAATTCTACAAAATAGATACCTCCAAGGATGATAATCATCGAATAAAATACCCCAGCCAATTTTTGGGTTTTAAATAGAAAATATTGGCAGCACAATGAGAACACCAAAACTGCAAAAGATAAAAACCAATCAGTCGAATAGTTTAGTATCATGAGGGTTATAAGCCCAACTAGTGATGAAAACATTGGTGCTCCAGAATTATAAGGGCTCTGCATTTTGGCTAATTCAAAGTGCATTACTGACACTAGAGTGGACACTGCAAGTAGTAAGAATAGACCACCATAAAAAACTGCCCAAAACCCAACCACAATCAATACCAAAGCAGAATATAGGCGTGAAGGCAGGTCGCTCCACCGCGCTGTTGTCATGATGCTAGCAACCCTCCAAAACGACGTTCCTTGCTGGTAAAAATAGCCACGATTTTCTGAAAATCCTGCACCGTGAAATCTGGCCATAAAGTTTTTACAAACTCATATTCCGAATACGCTGATTGCCATAGCAAGAAATTTGATATTCTGGCCTCTCCCGATGTTCTTATGACCAGATCGGGGTCTGGCAACACATAAGTATCAAGATACCCAGCCAACGTTTGCTCATTCACCGTTTCTGGATTAAGAAAACCTTTTGCAACATCCTGCGCCATGCGCTTCGTCGCTCGAGCAACCTCATCTCTTCCCCCGTAATTTATTGCGACGGTTAAATTTATGAGTGAGTTTTTTGCAGTCATTTCTTCTAGCTCATCCATTAACTGAACTAACCTTGGCTCAAGACGCAAACGATCACCGATAAACCTCACACACACACCGGCATTAACTAATCTTTTTGCTTCGCTCAAAATATATTTCTTAAAGAGCCTCATCAAACCGGCAACCTCAGTTTGTGTACGTTTCCAATTCTCTGTAGAAAAAGCAAAAACGGTTAGGTAACGAACACCAAGATGAGGACAGGCCTCAACTATATCCCTTACTCTCTTTGCACCAGCCTGATGCCCGTACAGACGCGGCTTTCCACGAGCTGCAGCCCATCTCCCATTGCCATCCATGATAATTGCAACATGTTCAGCAGTCTGATTTATTTCATTATCTTTTGGCATATTGAAGTCAGTTAAACCTGCATTATCTCGTCCTGTTTATTATTTAATAAACTATCTATTTTCCCTACATAACTATTTGTTAGCTCTTGAACCTCATCTTCCCAAAACTTCTGATCGTCCTCAGACATTCCATCCGCTCTGGACTTCTTGATTTGATCCATTCCATCTCTTCGAATATTGCGAATTGAAATTCGGGCTTGCTCTGCATATTGCGCTGCAACCTTGCTAAGCTCACGTCTGCGCTCTTCATTCAGCTCTGGGATCGGAAGCATTATTAGCGTACCATTTGTTTGTGGATTTATTCCTAACCCACTTTCTCTAATCGCCTTTTCAACTATATCTACTTGAGATTTATCCCACACGTTTATTGTTACCATTCGAGGTTCGGGAACGTTCACCGTACCAACTTGATTAATTGGTGTCCTTTGACCGTAAGCATCAACCATTATAGGATCAAGCATTGAAGAACTAGCCCTGCCCGTTCGAAGAGAGGCAAACTCCGACTTTAGAGCAGACATTGCTCCATCCATTCGACGTGTAAGATCATCGACATCTATTAAAAAATCATCTGACATATTATTCTGCTCTTTTTAAAACTTATAGTAACTTATTACACATTCCAGGAAACTATCCTAGGGATTTTCAACTACTTTGGTGTAAGCACCTTCACCTGCCAGAACGGCTCTGAAACCAAGTGGTTCATTAAGAGAAAAAACAATTATTGGTAATTTGTTGTCTCGCGCCAGTGCAATAGCCGAAGCGTCCATGACCTTCAGGTGTTTTGAAAGAACATCATCGTACGAAATTGATACAAATTTTTCAGCATCATGAAACTTTGATGGATCCTTGTCATATACACCGTCAACTTTGGTGCCTTTGAATATTGCATCACAAGCCATTTCACTGGCTCTCAGTGTGGCTGCTGTATCAGTGGTAAAGTATGGATTTCCAGTTCCTGCTGCAAAAATACAAACGCGCTTTTTTTCAAGATGTCTGACTGCTCTTCTACGTATATAAGGTTCACTCACCTGATCCATGGGAATAGCACTCAAAACTCGCGTATTAACTCCAGCACTCTCAAGCGCACTTTGCATTGCCAGTGCGTTCATTACTGTGGCAAGCATACCCATATAGTCAGCGGTTGTGCGCTCCATACCTTGAGCACTGCCTTGTAAACCCCTGAAGATATTTCCTCCCCCGATCACCATACAGATTTCAACACCGATATCATGAACGGACTTTATTTCGCGGGCTATTCTCTCCACCGTCGGAGGATTTAAACCAAATCCTTTGTCACCCATCAATGCTTCACCAGAAATTTTTAGCATTACTCGCTTAAATTTAGGACTTTCGCTGTTGGGTGATACCATCGTTTACTCCGTGTTTCTCTCTAGAACAATTAGGGTAAAAAAACTATCAAAGCTAACATTATTTTTTTTGCTTCAAAATTTAACTTGGTTTATTTCAGAATAATTTATAAAGCACAACAGCATGGACCAGCTTTTAACCAACGCTTTTTTGCATCAAGTTAAAAATAAACCAATTCTCATGGTTGGCCCGACTGCCTCTGGAAAATCCAAATTAGCTTTATTTTTAGCAAAGAAACTTGGACGTGTTATCATAAATGCAGATGCTATCCAAATTTACGAAAATTGGAGAATTTTGACCGCTCGCCCGTCGTTGGAGGATGAGCAGATGGTTAAACATTATCTTTATGGGCACAAGGAGGCAAAAACGATTTACTCAGTTGGGCACTGGCTTAGGGAAATTAAAGATATTTTAGAAAATCATCCCACGCCAATTATTGTAGGGGGAACCGGATTATATTTTTCTGCACTAACCAGAGGTTTATCTGACATCCCGGAAATTTCAGATGATATAAAACAGCAAGCGAGGCAGAGGCTTTCATCAGAAGGGATCCATGCTCTCTTAGCAGATTTGGATAATGCTACATTGAGTAAAATCGACATTAAAAACCCCATGCGGGTTACTAGAGCTTGGGAGGTGGCAAAAGCCACGGGAAAACCATTATTAGAATGGCATGAAAATATAGGCCCGCCGATTTTGGAGAAGGAAAGCTGCAAGGCGCTTGTGATCAATCCCGACAAGCAAATTCTTAACCAACAGATAAATGATCGCTTTAAACGCATGATAGAACAAGGAGCAATCCAAGAAGCCAAGCAAAATCTTCCAACATGGGAGAAAAATATGGCCGCCAACAAAGCAATAGGCGCTAAAGAATTAATAATGCATTTGAACGGAGAAATTTCACTTGAAACCGCCATCGAAAAGGCAACGATTGCAACGCGTCAGTATGCAAAAAGGCAAAAAACTTGGATAAAGGCCAAAATGGCCGACTGGCAAGACATAACCGGTTATCATCAGAAAAAATTAAAATCTGATAGTTAGGGAATTGTTATCAGAAAGTTTGAAAACTAAGAGACCCGAGCATGTAAAGCAAAAAATGATCTTAACGCAAATTAACAATAGAATAACGGCACCGAATGTTGAGGTTCTCCAGCTTTTAATACTCAGCTATAGGTTGAATTTCACTGAGTAATAAGGTAGAACGGCCTTTCTGGTTAAAAAGTGTCTCAGATAGGGAGAAAATGATGACGCAAAAGATGAAAAATAAAAGTGTACATCCGGTAGCAGAAATGTATGCCCGGGAACATAAAAACGGAGATATGGACAGACGAGAGTTTATCTCTCGGTCAACCGCTCTCGGTGTCACTGCTGCTGGAGCATATGGGCTGATTGGAGTTGCCCAACCAGCACTTGCAGGAGGACATCTTCAACAAGGCGGAACAATGCGTATGGCAATGGAATGCATTGCATTAAAAGATCCAAGAACTTTTGATTGGACACAGCTTGCCCATTTCACAGCCGGTACATTGGAATATCTCGTAGAATACAATAATGACGGCTCAATTACGCCAAATTTATTAGAGGGTTGGAATGCCAACGCGGACGCTACAAAGTACACTTTGAACGTTCGCAAAGGTGTGAAATGGAACAATGGGGAAGATTTCACAGCAGAGGACGTTGCGAGAAACATCGAGGGATGGTGTGACAAATCAGTAGAAGGTAACTCCATGGCGGGTCGCATGGCTTCATTGATTGATGCGGATACTGGAAAAGCAGCGGCGGGGGCTATTAAGGTCACAGGCAGCCACACTGTTGAGTTAACATGTGTTGCATCCGATATTACGGTAATTGCTGGTATGGCAGATTACCCAGCAGCAGTCGTTCACTCAAGCTTTAACTCGGATACTATGGGGACAAGTGCGTCTATAGGAACCGGCCCATTCATTCCTGAAAGTTATGAAGTTGGTGTAGCAGGTACAGTAGTAAGAAATGAGGGGCATGACTGGTGGGGTTATTCTGTAGGACGCACTGTACCATTGGATCGAATTGAATTTATTGATTATGGTACGGATCCATCTGCTTATGTTGCCGCTGCGGAAGGTGACGAAGTAGACGTTTTTTATGAAACCGTTGGCGAGTACGTTGACCTTATGCCATCAATTGGATGGGAAAATTCAACAATTTCTACTGGATCAACTATTGTTGTTCGTCCAAACCAAGATGCAGACGCTTACAAAGACAAACGCGTACGCCAAGCACTTGCCATGGCAGTTGATGGGTCAGTTTGTCTTGAATTGGGTTATGCTGGAAAAGGTTCTCCGGCGGACAATCATCATGCTGGTTCCATGCATCCAGAACATGACCCGAGTGTAGTGAGACTTCCCTTCGATCCAGTGAAGGCAATGGAGCTTATGAAAGAAGCTGGTATGGAAGACTATGAACACGAACTACATTCAATCGATGATGACTGGCGCAAGAATACGACTGACTCAGTCGCTGCGCAACTTCGTGATGCTGGTTTCAAAGTAAAAAGAACCATTTTACCTGGATCAACATTCTGGAATGATTGGACAAAGTATCCTTTCAGCTCAACCAACTGGAACCACCGTCCGTTTGCAACGCAAGTGTGGGGGTTGGCTTACAGATCGGGAGAAGCATGGAACGAATTTGCTTGGAGCAATGCTGAGTTTGATGCACTTTTAGCAGAAGCAAACTCGATAGCAGATGCTGATGAACGCCGTAAGGTTGCAGGAAAATGTCAGGCTCTGATCAGAGATGAAGGCGTGACTATACAGCCATATTGGAGAAACCTGTATAGAAGTCATAGACCAAACCTACAGTGCGAACAGCATATTGCTTATCATCCGCACGTATACAAGTGGGGTTTTAAAGCTTAATACTTACTAAAATTTTGGCCGCGCTGCTAACCTGCGCGGCCTTTTTTTATCTATAAACATAAATATTAAAAACAACGAAACAGGTACTTAAATGGCATTGTTCATAATCCGACGGATAGCAATAATGCTGTTTACGTCCTTGTGCCTAACTTTTGTAGTATTTTTTCTTACTAATCTCTATCCCAATTTAGAAAAAATGGCGAAAACCCAAGGGAATTTTCGCATGAATGATGCTGCAGTATTGTCTTTTCTAGACAATCGAGGGTATTTGCTACCGTTGCCAGTAAAGTACGGTGAATGGCTTGGTGTCTACCCTGGCTACGTAAAGGAAGGCTCTGATGGAGAAATCAGAGGTAGATGTTTTAAATCTGCTGAAGATCCCGCAAAAGCACCGAAATTTTGCGGAATCTTGCAAGGTTATTGGGGATTTTCTACTCGATTCAAAAGTGACGTCTGGGGTATCGTAACGACAAGATTAGGTTTAACGGGCATGCTAATGTTTTGGGTCATGGCTGTAATGGTCCCGTCGGCGCTAATAATTGGGATATTAGCTGGAATGCGCGAGGGTAGTAGAACTGATAGATCTTTATCTACCTTTGCAATCGTTACTACAGCCACTCCAGAATATGTTTCAGGTGTAATATTAATATCAGTCTTCGCTTCAAGCGCTTTTGGTCTCAAGTGGTTTAAAGGTACAGCAACATCTGCAATGGAAAACCCAAACTTGGAAAATTTTTTATTACCAGTTCTGACCATTGCAATATACGGAATGGGCTATATAGCAAGGATGACAAGGGCTTCGATGGCGGAAGTCATGACAGCACAATATATACGAACAGCTAGGTTAAAGGGCGTTTCATTTTCAAATATCGTAGTCAAACATGCACTTAGAAATGCCTTGATAGCTCCGTTCACAGTGATAATGTTACAATTTCCTTGGCTCCTAAATGGGGTAGTTATCGTTGAAACATTGTTTAACTACAAAGGCTTCGGATGGGCCCTTGTTCAAGCAGCCGGAAACAATGACATAGAACTATTATTAGGCGTATCAGTTGTATCAGTGATCGTAGTATTAGTTACGCAATTAATTTCTGACATTGGATATGTATACTTAAATCCACGTATCAGTGTCACGTAGGGGTAATTGATATGGATCTGCTAACTTGGACTGACATAATTACTCAGGCATTTATTCGGCTTGGCCCAGTTTGGATTGCTTTGGTTATTCTTTTTCTTGTTTCTTTTAGGTACAAACGTTCTCTAGGCTTGTACGGAAAACTATTTGACTCAACAATTGGCATGATTGGTTTTGCGATAGTTATGTTTTGGGTTTTTGCAGGTTTTTTTGCTGGAGCCATGGATTGGATCATAACCCATGACCCATTAGCTCAGTTCTCCGGAATGAAGAATAAAGTACCCGGTACACCTCTTCGGGGAGCGGAAGATGGGGATTATAGCCATTTTCTATTTGGTGGCGATCATTTAGCTCGTGATGTCTTCAGCAGAATGATCGCCGGTTCCACCATAGTTATAATAATTGCACCTATGGCAACGTTATTTGCTTTTATGGTGGGTATAACCCTAGGAGTTCCTGCAGGCTATTATGGTGGACGCCTCGATACGATAATTTCCTTTATAGCTAATTTAATCTTAGCTTTTCCTGTTATTTTACTTTTCTACCTTCTCGTCACTCCAGAAATTCGGCTCACGGGATTACCACAATACATGGCAGTAGTATTATTTCTCTTTCCACTTATATTTTATACTGTCTTAATCAATTCACGGTTTTATATTATCCCGGTTAGAAGGAATTTGTTAGTTGGAGTGGGTTTGGCAGTCCTCGCTATTTTATACATCTCACTTATCAACGAAAAAGGAAGCAGAATATCGTTTCTAAGTTTTATAGACCTTTTTGACGTTGATGCAGGACTACTAACTGTTTTTGTGTCAGTTGTTTTTGTAAATTCGCCTACCGTTTTTCGTATTGTTCGAGGGTTAACTATGGACATAAAAACGCGCGACTATGTGGCAGCCGCCCAGACAAGAGGTGAAGGTGCTTGGTATATTATGTTGTGGGAAATTCTGCCCAATGCCAGAGGACCACTAATAGTCGATTTCTGTCTTCGAATTGGGTATACAACAATTTTACTTGGTACACTTGGCTTCTTTGGCCTTGGTTTAGCTCCAGAAGACCCTAACTGGGGTGCAACGATTAATGACGGTCGTAAATTGCTTTCAATTTATCCACACCCCGCCTTGGTGCCTTCATTTGCGTTGTTAAGCCTAGTACTAGGCTTGAACCTGTTGGCAGACGGCTTAAGAGAAGAAAGTTTGAAAGATTAAGTTAATTTCAAAGTGGATCCAGTATTACTGATATTGGAATTACTCCTAGGAAGAGAATAAGATGTCTAAAATTGAATATGAGGGACCCATTCTTGAAATTGATCAGCTCTCAATTTCATTTTTCACGAGGTTGAGAGAAATTCCTGCAGTAATGGACTTTTCAGTTACAGTGCAACCAGGAGAAGCAGTAGGCCTGGTCGGAGAATCTGGATGTGGAAAATCAACAGTAGCTCTTGGGGTAATGCAGGATTTAGGTGTCAACGGTCGAGTAGTTGGCGGAAAAATAAAATTTAAAGGACAAGATCTAAGTAAGGTTAGTGCTGAAAAGTTGCGAGATATTCGTGGAAATGAGATAGCCATGATATACCAAGAGCCAATGGCTTCGCTGAATCCTGCAATGAAGATTGGGAAGCAATTGATTGAGGTCCCAATAATACATGAAGGAGTCTCTGAAGAAGAGGCATATCTTAGAGCTGAAGAAGTTATTAGAGACGTCAAACTGCCTGATGTAGACCGGATTTTAAAATCATATCCTCACCAACTTTCTGGCGGTCAGCAACAGAGAATTGTCATAGCAATGGCCTTAATGTCAAAACCTGCTTTGCTAATCCTAGACGAACCAACTACAGCATTGGATGTAACTGTCGAAGCAGCAGTGGTTGATCTTGTTAAAGATCTGGGTAAAAAATATGGCACTTCCATGTTGTTTATATCCCATAATCTAGGGCTAATTTTAGAGACTTGTGATCAAATTTGCGTCATGTACTCCGGTGAAGCTGTCGAAACTGGGTCAATTTCGGATGTCTTTGATAAAATGCAACACCCATATACTCAAGCTTTATTTCGCTCAATTCCTCTACCAGGTGCTGATAAAAATACTCGACCACTTATCGCTATTCCTGGTAATTTTCCGTTACCTCATGAACGACCAGATGGTTGTAATTTTGGTCCAAGGTGTAACTATTTTCAAGATGGCTCATGTAATTCTCAACCTATTCCGATGAACAAAATTACAGGCTTTGAACGACATTTCAGTCGCTGTTTGAGAATAAATGAAATTGATTGGGAAGCGCCAATGTCTATTTCGTCACAGCAGGAAAAGGTACCACCTGGCGATGTCGTTCTAAAAATAGATAATCTAAAGAAATACTACGAGGTAGCTGCTAACGCATTATTCGGATCAAGCGGTACGTATAAAACTGTTAAAGCAAACGAGACACTATCTTTTGAAGCAAGAGAAAGTGAAACATTGGCAATAGTTGGAGAGTCTGGCTGTGGAAAATCAACTTTTGCAAAAGTATTGATGGGCCTGGAGACGGCAACAGATGGCAATATCCTTTTAGATAATAAAAGCATAGGTTCAATTCCGATAGAAGCCCGCGAAACAGAAACTGTCGCAGATATCCAGATGGTTTTTCAAAACCCATTTGACACCCTTAACCCATCTATGACGGTAGGTCGTCAAATAGTACGAGCGCTGGAGGTGTTTAAATTTGGGAAGAGCGATGACGAGAGAAGTGATCGAATGCTTCAGTTACTTGATTTGGTGAAATTGCCTCGTGAATTCGCAACGAGAATGCCTCGCCAACTTTCTGGAGGGCAAAAACAGCGGGTGGGAATAGCGCGCGCTTTTGCCGGTGGTGCAAGGATCGTCGTAGCAGATGAGCCCGTGTCTGCACTCGATGTATCGGTACAGGCCGCTGTTACAGATTTACTGATGGAAATTCAAAGAAAAGAAAAAACAACTCTGCTTTTTATAAGTCATGATCTGTCAATAGTGCGTTATCTTTCAGATAGAGTAATGGTTATGTACCTTGGACATGTTGTTGAATTGGGAACAACAGATCAAGTCTTTTCTCCACCGTATCATCCGTATACGGAGGCTTTGTTGTCCGCAGTACCAATAGCCGATACGAGCGTTGAGAAAAAACATATCGTTCTTGAGGGAGATATCCCTTCAGCTATGAACCCACCCTCAGGCTGCCCCTTTCAAACGAGATGCCGCTGGAAGAAAGACGTACCAGGTTCCTTGTGTGAAAAAGAAACCCCACCAATAAAAATTTTAGCAAATGAACATCAGATCAAATGCCACTTAGACAAGTCTAAGTTAGATAAAATGGAGCCAGTTATTAAAACAGCTTCTGAACTAACCATTAATTAAATAGGACTACTTCAATGCTAGTTCGGGACGATCCTTAAAGAAATCTAGGGCTTCTGGGTTGGCCAGAGCCTCCATATTTCTAACTTCTTTACCATGAATAATATCGCGTACAGGTATTTCAACAATTTTACCTGATTTTGTTCTTGGTATATCATTAACCTGCAGTATTTTTGATGGTACGTGGCGAACAGTACAATTATATTTTATAGTTTCTTTAATAGTATCAATTAAAGTTTCTTGGAGATTAATACCTTCCTTTAACTTAACAAATAGGACTATTCGAATATCATTTTCCCAAGTCTGCCCAATAACAATACTTTCCAAAACTTCATCAACCCTATCTACTTGACGATAAATCTCTGCCGTTCCAATCCTCACTCCCCCAGGGTTTAAGGTCGCATCAGATCGTCCATGGATAATATACCCTCTGTCTAATGTTTGTTCTGCAAAATCACCATGAGCCCATACGTCTTTAAAACGATCAAAATAAGCCAGATAATATTTTTTTCTATCTTCGTCATTCCAGAATTTAACTGGTCTAGATGGAAAAGGCTTTGTGCAAACTAACTCACCTCTTCTCCCTCTCTTGACCTTGCCCGTATCATTCCAGATCTCTACTGCCATACCCAACCCAGGACCCTGAATTTCTCCGCGTCTGACGGGAAGAGTGGGAATTCCCAAAACGAAACATGACACGATGTCTGTTCCACCTGAAATAGAGGCCAAGTGGACTGGTCCTATATTTTTATAAATGAAATCATAGCTCTCCGGGCTTAGTGGCGAGCCTGTTGAACAAATAGTCTTTAGATTTTTGAGCTTGAAGTTTGCACGTGGTTTAACATTATTTTTCATTAAAGTTTCTATATATTTGGCAGAAGTGCCAAAGAGGGTAAATTGTTCATCATTTGCAAACCTCCAAAGAACGGTGTCATCTGGATAAGAAGGAGATCCGTCATAAAGCATAATAGTTGCTTGTGTTGCGAGTGCTGAGACCAACCAGTTCCACATCATCCAGCTACATGTTGTGAAATAAAAGATACGATCGCCTGACGATATGTTTGTGTGAAGTTGGTGTTCTTTTAGATGCTGAAGCAAAGTACCGCCATGTCCATGTACGATACACTTCGGCACTCCAGTAGTGCCAGAAGAGTACATTATATAAAGAGGATGATCAAAATCTACACGCTTAAATTCAATTTTCTTTGGGTTATACTTATCTAAAATTTCATTGTATGAAATTGAATTTTTAATGCTAATTTTACCCAAGGAGGCGTAATCAAACATAACTACTTGCTTCACAGTAGGTAGTTTAGCTGAAAAAGACTTAATTTTTCTAAGGCAATTATGAGACTTGCCATTATAGAAATATCCGTCCACACAAAATAGCGCTTTGGGTTCAATTTGCCCAAACCGATCAATCACTCCCTGTTCCCCAAAATCAGGTGAGCAACTGGACCAAATTGCACCCAGTGAAACTGTCGCAAGCATCGCAACTATTGAGCCAATAAAATTTGGAAGAAAACCAGCCACGCGGTCGCCTTTCTTGACACCAAGCGCTCTGAGATGTTGGGCCACTTTACTCACCTGATCATAAAGTTCAGTAAAAGTTACATTCTCAAAAATACGATTTTCGCATCTGAATACCAAAGCAGTATCCTGACTACGGTTTTTCAACATATTTTCCGCAAAATTTAACTTAGACTGTGGAAACCATTTTGCAGTTATAATATTTCCACCCTCGTATACGGGGCCCTGCCAATCACCTATTACTTCGCAAAATTTAATTAATAAGCGCCAAAATTCAGGAGTTGAAATAGAAAATTCGTGTAATTCTTGATACGATTTGAATTCTTTGCCAAGTTTTCTTGAGACAAAGTTCTCAAACCTTTTTAGATTAGAATTCAAGATTTGATCTTGTGATGGCGTCCAAACAACTGTCATTTACTTTATCCTCCAAAACCAAATTCAGGGCTAGCGAAACTATTTAGAAAAGTATGTTTCTTTTTTAATCATAACTAAAAGCATAAAACAGCTCAAAAATAATAAAGGAATACAAAGCGCAAATGACCATCTTAAACTATAAGTCTCCCCTATAAAGCCCAAGACAGGCGGACCGAGCAGAAACATTCCAAAGGCAAATTGTGTAAGTGAAGCAACATTCGTTTCTGCAGGACGGTCATTCCTAGAGGCGGCTATCGAAATAGCCATTGGAAAAATTACTGCACTACCAGCCCCCATCAATAAAAATCCGAGTATTGCCAATAAACTTGACGGCGATAAAAAAACTAAGAAAACACCAAGAAACATACAGAGAAGGCTCACCGTACTTATTAAAGTAGGTCCAAACCTATTTATTAAATTATCACCAAAAAACCTTATTATGGCTTGAGAAAAAGCAGCCATGGCTAGAGAAAACCCTGAAATAATCGGAGATGCTGAATGTATCTCTCGCATGAATATTACTGACCAGTCTATACTAGCACCCTCCACTAGCATTGCTGACATTGCGAATAAGACCATCACCAATATAGGGCCGGTGGGTAAAGAAATTTTTTTTATCTTTTTAACATTGGAATGCCGTGGGGAAGCGACAACATAATCCTCAAAGAACACCTTTGATATAATGAATGATATGATGCAAATAAGTAGGAAATGTATTTCGAGGGTCACTTTAAATTGTGAAAAAGCAGCTCCTATAATTGCGGCTGTAAAAAATCCAATTGACCAAAAAGCATGGCTTCTATTCATTATGCGAGCACCTAAAGCATGTTCAACTCGATCCGCCTCAAGATTGATTGCCACCTCTACTACGGCGACGAAAGCACCGCAAACCGTTAAAAAAATAGCGAAAAAAGCAATTTGATTAATTACCGCAGCGGCAAACTGGTTAAAGCAAATTAAGGGTATACCTAAACAAATAATACTTCTTAATGGTATGACTCTGACCAATCTATCAGCAAATAAAAGTGTGATTTGAAGTCCAAGAGGCAGGCAAAGAAGTAAGACCCCCAACTCCGCCTTATCAATTTCCAGTGATCTTTGAATATCATCTAATCGAGGAAACATAGCTCCCAAGGAAAATGCATAAATAAAAAAACCTGTAAAAACTATTAATTGAGGCTTTCTTTTTATGATCTTTATTACTTTTATGTTATTCAAATTATTCGATTATAAAATTAATTTCTGAAAACAGATGTCATAAATAGAGTAATAACTAAAGAGAATTTATTCCTAAATAGTCCTTTAATGTAATAATCTTTTGAATTGCATCGACATTACTCGGAAACACATTTAGCAAATCTTCGTATGCTTTCAGAGCATTTTCAGGGGCTCCCAAACGAAGGTGTATCATCCCCAAACCGGACAAAGCTCCAAAATGCCTGGGCTCTAATGCAAGGACCTTTTCCACATCCCTTAAAGAACCTTCAAAATCCCATAGCATAAATCTCAGTGTAGCTCTTTTATTCCATGCTTCAGTGAAAGAGGGGTTGGCTTCTATTAATTTAGTAAAAAGATTTTCCGCACGATCCAAGTTGCCACTAGACATTGCTTCAATACCTTCATTCATTAAAGCTTTTTCATTTTCATTGTTATGTGCTGTTGTCCATTCCTTCCATAGTTTTTCAACTATCGGATTTGCCTTCTCGATTGATTGAACGCGTCCAAGTTCGTCTAAGAGCCTTTGGGTTTCAGGGCTTCCATGCACGAAAGCAGGAAACAACAGCCAGAGAACAAATGGAAATAATTTAATGTAACTATACATAAAATTTAAATAGTTCCATTCTCAGACTGAGCAAGTACAAGACTATAAATTCAATTTAGATTATCACATTGGATATACACAGCGGTCAATTTTACACTTCCATTCTCTTCTTGGAAATGCTGTATTCTATTTAAGGTTTTATCAGAGAAGGAAGCATTGTGGCTGGATCAGTAAATAAGGTTATACTATTGGGTAATTTAGGGCGCGATCCGGAGGTGCGTAACTTTCCAAATGGTGGAAAAGTTGCAAATTTTAGTATTGCTACGTCTGAGACATGGAAAGATCGTAATACTGGGGAACGAAGAGAGCGAACTGAATGGCACAATATTTCAATTACAAATGAAGCACTTGTCCGAATTGCGGAGCAATACCTGAAAAAAGGATCAAAAGTTTATGTGGAGGGTCAATTAGAGACGCGTAAATGGCAAGATCAAGCAGGAAATGATAGATACACAACCGAAGTAGTTTTACGTCCATATAGAGGTGAACTTACAATGCTAGACGGTAGAAACTCAGGTTCCGAGCCACAAGGATCAGACTATTCGCGATTGGAAAACACACCACAAAGTGATAGTTTATCAAATAATGATCAACAGCGGTATTCGTCTCCCGATATGGACGATGAAATTCCATTTTAAAATTTCATTACCGTTCTAACGAACCTTGTAATACCTCCAATATCAAACTTTTGCTAACGTTCTCTTGCACGACAGCTTTCCCTATGTCGCTAGCCAAAATAAAGCGTATTACTCCTTTCACAACTTTTTTATCTTGAGCCATCAAGTCATATATTTGATCGGCGGACCCTACAAAACCATTTATTTGCGAAATATCAGTTGCAACATTGATAGATTTAAAATGCTCTCTTACTCTACTTGGCGCCTCCTGCGAACACAAACCAAGTTTTGCAGAAACATCAAAAGCTAAACTACAACCGATCGATACACCCTCGCCGTGTAATAAAGCATCACTAAAGTTTGTTACTCCCTCCAATGCATGACAGAAAGTATGCCCCAGGTTCAAAAGAGCACGCTCCCCCTGCTCTCTCTCATCATTTTCAACGATTTTTGCTTTAATTTGACAAGATCTTTTTACAGCTTCTATTCGCAGTTCCACATCACCATCGATTAAGGCGGCAGCATTATCTTCCAACCAGCAGAAAAAATGTTCGTCACCAAGTAGTCCGTATTTAGCCACCTCACCGTAACCAGATAAAAAATCGCGATTAGGAAGAGTATCTAATGCTTGAATATCTACCAAAACTGCCGACGGTTGGTGAAATGCACCAACTAAATTTTTACCAAAGCTAACATTAATACCTGTTTTTCCACCAATAGAACTATCAACCTGAGCCAGTAAAGAAGTAGGAATTTGCACAAACTGCACTCCACGTCTTAAGATTGCAGCTGCGAAACCCACTAAATCGCCTATAACACCACCACCTAAAGCAACCACTAAATCATTACGTTCTACCTTTTGTTCTAACATCCATTCAACGACTTGGATTACATATTTCCAAGACTTTGTTCCCTCACCGCTAGGAAGAACAAGCGAAGAAACAGATACTCCTGCAGAATTCATAGAAGACTCAAAGGAGCGTAAATGTAGTGGTGCTACGTTTTGGTCTGTAATTACCACCACGCGGTTCTGCGACAACAACGGTGTAATTATTGGGCCAGAATTTATAATTAACCCGTGCCCAATCATAATATCATATGAACGTCTTTCTAATCCAACTCTAACCTTTTGCATTGAATTATCCCTCAAATAAGTTTGGATAAAGATATAACTTATCAATGACTTTTAGAGCCATATCATCCACAGTATAGTTCTTAGAAGACCTGACACTAATGTCGGCAAGTCTATATATGTGCTGACGTTCAAGGAGAAGCGTTTTCAAGGTCTCAAATGGGTCTTGGGATTTTAAAAGAGGTCTAGTATCTTTATTTTTCACCCGCGACCATAGCAGATCTATCTCAACATCCAACCAGAGAGATACACCATAGCGACTTATTGCCTGTCTATTTTTTTTCTCAATAAAAGCTCCACCACCGGTGGAAAGGATGGTTGGCGATCCCTTCATCAACCGCAAAATAACTTGTGCTTCTCGTTCTCTAAAAAACTTTTCTCCATCCCGAGTAAAAATTTCTGCAATTGACATATTAGCCGCTTTTTCAATTTCTGTATCTGCATCTAAGAACGGAATACCTAACTTTAAAGCGACGGCTCTTCCCACTGCCGTTTTCCCAGCTCCCATCATTCCAATGAATGCAATAGTTTTTTTTATTTGTCTGGTCATAAACCCTTTATCAAGAAACTAGGTTCAAATTTCAATAACTGTTTGTTACTGGATAAACTTGACAAAAGTTATAGTACCAAATTCAATACCGATAGAATTATAGGGTGGTAATATGAGCAAAATTATTAAGTGGCTTTTCTATCTAATCGTAACAGGAGCATTAGGATTAATTATCTTTGCGTATCTTGGACCTTTTTTCGGATTTGACTTCACTCCAGAGGAAAAAACTATAATTATACCAGTGGAGATTCATGAGAAATAACTTCTGCTTCATAATAACATTTGTTGCAGCTACAACATTGTTTTCTGCAACTTCATCATCAAAATTTTTTGAATATAGACCGATTTCAGATAACAGATTGAGTACCACTAATGTTCTTGAACCAACAGTTGTTACGGGTACGATTCTTCCTGAGATTGAAGTTACTAAATTAGACGACATCGAGCGTAGCTCAGTTGGCTTGTTACCTCCAACTGTCACAGGTTTTCCCAATAGTCTTTGGAAGGAGAGCCAAGCAGGTGATTTAGTTAGATTACTGCGGACGGTCGGCTCGCCAAGTTCACCAGCCGTCCAAAAACTGTTGTTTCAAATGCTTTTGGCAGAGGCAGAGGCCCCTATTTCAACAGAAAAAAAAGAAGAGTTTTTATCTGAGCGAATATCTATTTTGATTGACTCAGGAGCCATTGACCCTGCAATAGCACTTCTAGAGCGAGCATCGCCGTTGCCTCCACAGCTCGTACCTAAACTCTTTGAAGCGTCATTGCTTAGCAGTCAATATGATCCAGCATGCGAGCAAGTATTGGACCTTGGCGCTAACTATCAAAATGACGCTGGTCGGATTTACTGTCATGCATTAACTGGCGATTGGCTTACTGCATCATTGATCTACAATACAGCAAAAGCGCTTAATAGTATTGAAAACTCTACTTTAGATATTCTGGGGGAATTTCTGGAGATTGAAGAACCGAGTGGAAGAAATATACCTAAAAACAAGAAAGATTTGAAACCTTTAGATTTTCGCCTCTACGAAACACTAGGATACCCATTGTTTCGGGAAAATTTAGGTAATGCTTTTCTATTTGGTGATTTATCAGGAGATAACGGCTGGTACGCTCAAATTAAAGCCGCCGAACGATTGGCAGAAGATGGTGTAATTGACTCTAATAGATTTTTGGGAATTTTCACAGCCTATGAGGCTCCCTCGATTGACGGCATTTGGGAGAAAGTGAATGCTGTACAAAGTCTTGATAAAGCCCTATCAAGGCAGACTGGAACCAAAGAGACAGAAATTGCATTGGTTAATGCCTGGCAAGTATTTCAGTACGATTCTAACTCATCAATTTTTGCAGAGATATTTACGCCAAAACTTTTAAACATTAAACTTTCCCCAAAATCAGAGGTTTTGGCTTTAAAGATTGGGATGCTTTCATCAAGCTACGATGTAATAACATCCAAGCCAATGGCTATTAGAACTTTAGATCCAATCGTTTTCGCATTTACAAATCCGGAGACGCAATTTGTGAAGCCCAAGACTATTCTTGAAAAAACTCTTTTAGATGCATTTTATCGCCCAAGAGTGCCAAGTTATGCGAGATTACAACTTGCAGATGGAAAATTAGGTGAAGTAATATTAAATGCACTAATTCAACTGGAAAGGGGTATAAACGGTGATATGCAAGATTTGCTAGAATCAATATCGACATTGCGGCATGTTGGTTTAGAAAGGGTATCACAGCGAACTGCGCTGTGGCTTATACTGAGTAAAACTTAGGTATGAGTAGCGATCTTATACTTACTTTTTTAGAGGCGAAATCTGTAGATACAGATGCATCAGAAAATACAATTAAGGCTTACGGTACAGACTTAGAAAAATATTTTAAATGGATATCTACTAAAAAAGTGTCAGTCTTAGAAGCACAACTATGGCTCATTGAGGAGTACTTAGTTAAGCTCAAAGATAGAGGCCTTTCATTATCAAGTCGTGCGCGTCATTTATCATCAATTAAGCAATTCTATCGATTTGCTGTAGATGAAGGATGGGCCAAGACTAATCCAGCGATACAAGTTTCTAGTCCGGGCAAGTCAAAAAGACTACCTCAATCAATTACAATAGAGTCTATTGAAACACTTTTGGATGCGGCAGAAAAAGAGGCAAAGAACCCCACTTTTAAAGCTCGTAATATTTGTTTAATGACGCTTCTATATGCCAGTGGAATGCGTGTTTCAGAAATGATGTCACTGCCAATCGATGCTGTTAAGGGTGATCCAAATATGATCCTTGTAACTGGAAAAGGGTCCAAGGAACGCCTAGTCCCGATATCAAAACTGGCTCAAATAGCAATAAAAAAATGGCTGGAAAAAAGAAAGCTTTTGTTGAAAAATAACAATACTCCGTATTATGAATTAAATTCAAAATATTTGTTCCCCTCAAATAGTAAAAAGGGTCACCTAACTCGACAATGGTTGTTTAAGAAGTTGAAGAAATGGGCAAGTCTCGCCGAAATAGACCCTACTAAGATTAGCCCGCACGTAATTAGGCATGCGTTTGCAACTCACCTTCTGGCCAATGGCGCGGATTTAAGAGTAATACAAACTCTGCTAGGCCACGCCGATCTAGGAACAACTGAAATTTATACACATGTAGTTGATGACCGCCTAAAAGAGTTAGTATTCAATCACCACCCGCTGTCTAACAAATAATTATTTCTGGAAAATTATAATACCTAAAGCAAAAAAGCTTCTATATTTTAATATTTTAAAATACTGTGTTTTATTTTTTGTAAATTAATAAGTATAACGGGTTTTTGTATTACGTTACGTATTTAAACTGGGAAACAGAATGGAAAGTGATTTAACGTTTATAGATCAGAGTTTTTGGATAACGATGGGAGCGGTTTTGTTTCTGTTGCTTCTTTCAGCTATATTCTCAGGCAGCGAAACGGCATTAACCGCAGCTTCACGCGGGAAGCTGCGAAGACATGCAGACAAAGGGTCTAGAGGAGCCTCAAGGGCGTTAAAAATAACCGAAGATACCGAAGGATTAATTGGATCCGTACTGCTAGGTAACAACTTAGTAAATATTTTAGCAACTTCCTTGACGACAGCACTATTTACTAAAGCTTTTGGAGAAAGTGGCATCGCCTTAGCTACCTTAGTTATGACTATTCTAGTGTTAATTTTCGCAGAAGTTCTGCCAAAGACTTATGCCATAACAAATGCTGAACTAGCTGCAGCAAGAGTAGCAGGTTTCATTCAGTTGATAATTAAGGCCTTATCGCCAATTGTAGCGTCTGTCAGGTTTCTTGTAAGGTTAATATTAAGAATTTTTGGCGTAAAAACAGATCCTAATAGTCACATACTAGCAGTACGTGAGGAAATAGCAGGAGCAATTCAGCTTGGCCATTCTGAAGGCTTTGTCGAAAAAGAGGATAAAGATCTCATCTTAGGAGCGTTAGATCTTTCGGACAGGACCGTGGAAGAAATAATGCTCCATCGGTCAAACATTGAAATGATCAACTCAAGTGATGAGCCAACCAAAATATTAACCCAGTGCTTAGAAAGTGTTCATACTAGACTACCAGTTTTCCTCAATGATCCCGATAATATAGTCGGAGTTATTCACGCTAAAGATTTAGCTAGAGAAATGTATAAATTAATTAATCAGGAGACCCCAAATATAAACCATTTGAACAATTTTGATATTGGTCATGTCGCCATGAAGCCGTATTTCGTGCCTGATACTACTTCTTTAGATGACCAAATGAGGCAATTCTTGCATCGCAGAGCTCATTTTGCACTTGTAGTCGATGAATATGGTAGTCTTCAGGGTTTAATTACACTTGAGGATATTTTGGAAGAGATTGTAGGCGAAATATCAGATGAGTTTGACCCAAAGGACTCCAATGACATAGTAAAGTCAAACGATGGCTCTTACATTTTAGAAGGGTCAACAACTATTCGAGATCTTAATAGGGCTAACGAATGGTCACTTCCTGACGATGAAGCGCATACTCTGGCCGGATTAGTAATTCACGAAGCACAGATGATCCCAACTGTTGGACAAGTATTCAGGTTCCACGGTTACCGTTTTGAGATTATAGAAAGACACGCAAATCGAATAACATCGATAAAGGTAATTCCTATTTGATTTCACTATTTACAATATTTTACTCGGCAGCAGTAATTTCTTTTTTATAAATCAGTTCATTCAAGTAGTGTGCAGTATGACTTTTAGAATTTGCCGCAACTTTTTCTGGACATCCTTCAGCAACAATCTGGCCACCCCGGTCTCCTCCCTCAGGGCCAATATCAATTATCCAATCCGCAGTTTTAATTACGTCAAGGTTGTGTTCTATGACGACAATTGTATTGCCTTGATCGACTAATTCATGAAGTACTTCGAGAAGTTTGCGTACATCATCAAAGTGTAATCCAGTAGTTGGTTCGTCCAAAATGTATAGTGTACGGCCAGTTGCTCGCTTTGACAGCTCTTTTGATAATTTCACTCTTTGAGCTTCACCACCAGACAGAGTAGTAGCCTGTTGACCCACCTTTATGTACCCAAGGCCCACTCGCACCAAAGCATCCATTTTTTCTCTAATACTTGGAATAGCGGTGAAAAATAATTGAGCGTCTTCCACAGTCATATCCAAGACATCCGAAATAGATTTTTCTTTAAATTTAATTTCGAGTGTTTCGCGGTTATAACGAGCACCCCCACAGGTCTCACATGTTACATAGACATCAGGCAGAAAATGCATTTCAATTTTTATAACACCATCACCTTTACACGCCTCACAGCGTCCACCTTTGACGTTGAAAGAAAATCTTCCCGGTTTATATCCTCGTATTTTTGCTTCGGGTAATCCCGAAAACCATTCTCGAATTGGAGTAAAGGCGCCCGTATAGGTTGCTGGGTTAGATCTGGGTGTACGTCCAATTGGTCTCTGATCGATATCGATTACTTTATCCAAATACTCCAATCCAATAATTTTTTCGCAAGGTGCTGGTGTTTGCTTAGCTCCATTCAGTCTCATTGAGGCAACTTTGAATAATGTTTCAATGACCAATGTCGACTTACCGCCACCAGACACACCAGTCACACACAGAAATTTACCAAGAGGGAATTTTACATCTACAGACTTAAGATTGTTGCCAGTAGCGCCAATAATTTCGAGATTTTTACCGTTGCCCTTTCGTCTGATCGAAGGCACCGGTATCGACTTCTTTCCAGATAAGTATTGTCCGGTTATAGACTTTGAATTCGCAGTTATTTCACTGGGTGTTCCGCAAGCAACTACTTGGCCACCATGAACTCCAGCACCTGGCCCAAGGTCAAACACATAGTCTGCCTCCAAAATAGCTTCCTCATCATGCTCAACCACTATGACCGTGTTTCCTTGATTACGAAGATTTTTTAAAGTCTGTAGTAGTCTTCCGTTATCTCTTTGATGTAATCCAATGGACGGTTCATCCAATACATAAAGAACACCTGTTAACCCACTTCCAATCTGACTAGCGAGCCTTATCCGTTGGCTTTCTCCACCTGAGAGCGTTCCAGAACTTCTCGATAGCGATAAGTATTCAAGCCCAACATTATTTAAAAAGCCAAGACGCTCTACTATTTCTTTTAAAATAGTAGAGGCAATTTCTTGTTTCTGATTAGAGAGTGTGTCCTTAACTGCTGAAAACCATTCTAAAGCTTCCTTTATGGACATTTCCACAATTTGACCAATGTGCAGTCCATTGACTTTGACCGCGCGCGCTTGCGAATTAAGACGGAAACCATCACAAGCCTTACACGATCTTTTGTTTTGATAGCTCTCAAACTCCTCTCTTATCCAACTGCTATCTGTTTCTTTGTACCGGCGCTCCATATTTGGAATAATACCTTCAAATGTTCTCTTTACTTGATATACTCGCCCACCTTCATCATATCGAAATAAAATTTCTTCCTCTCCAGAACCATACAAAAAAACTTGTTGAACAGTCTTTGGTATAGTTGCCCACTTAGCATGGAAGTCGAATTTATAATGATTTGAAAGAGCCTCAATAGTCTGAATAAAATATGGGCTTTTACCTTTCCGCCACGGTGCCAGTGCTCCGTCACTTATTTTCAACTCAACATCAGGAACTACGAGACTTTCATCAAAAAATAACTCTGCACCCAGTCCGTCACAATCAGGGCAGGCTCCAAAAGGAGCATTAAACGAGAATAGCCGAGGTTCTATTTCAGGAATAGTGAAGCCACTAACAGGACACGCAAAGTTTTCCGAAAAGGTATAACGCTGAGGATCTCCTTCTTCGACAACTGTTTCTAATATGGCAATACCGTCAGCCAAATCCAAAGCCGTACGAAGACTATCGGCAAGACGTGTCTCTAGGTCCTTTTTGACAACTAAACGATCGACAACAACGTCGATGTCATGTCGAAATTTCTTATCTAATTTTGGCGGCTCATCAAGATCATAAAAATTACCGTCAACTTTTACTCTCTGAAATCCCTGTTTTTTCAACTCTAGGAATTCCTTCCTGTACTCGCCTTTCCGATCACGAACGATGGGAGCTAAAAGAAATGCTCTAGTCCCTTCATTAAGACACAAAACTTGATCGACCATTTCCTGAACTTGTTGGGCTTCTATTGGTAGGCCTGTTGCAGGACTGTAAGGAGTTCCGACTCTAGCATAGAGAAGCCTTAAATAATCGTATATCTCAGTTACAGTACCAACTGTTGATCGAGGGTTTTTTGAAGTGGTCTTCTGCTCTATGGAAATTGCTGGAGACAACCCAGTTATATGATCTACATCAGGTTTCTCCATCATGTCGAGAAACTGTCGGGCATACGCTGAAAGGCTTTCAACGTACCTCCTCTGGCCTTCTGCATATACCGTATCAAAGGCCAAAGACGACTTACCTGATCCAGAAAGACCAGTGATTACAACAAGTTTGTCTCTGGGAATATTAACATCGACTGACTGAAGATTATGCTCCCTAGCACCGCGAACCTCAATAAATTTTAGTTCAGTCATCATGTTTCTCCATTTCTGTAAGAAGAGATAGCTTCATTATAAAAACTCTCCAACACAAATTGAAATTATCACAAATATTTGTGAAATTGTTATGAGGCTCAAAAGGTTTAGAGTTTTCCAAGGACATATATACAATTGATACAATCAGATAACCCTTTAATATCATTGATTTATTTAATGTTGCAGCAGTAATAAAATAGACTTATTGAATTATCTAATAAAATGAAATTAGAAAGTTTGTTATGGAAAAAGGGCTATGTTTAACCGCTGATATTGGAGGTACGAATACAAGAGTCGCACTTTTCGACAATAAATTATTATTGAAGAGCTCTTGTATGACATTTTCCAATAACAAATATGATTCATTTGAAACGCTCATAGCCGATTATTTACGTTCGACAAGCGTAAGGTCGGTTAAGCACGCAGGAATTGCTGTGGCGGGAGTTGTCGAGGCAAATGCTGCCCAAATGACCAATCTAGCATGGAATTTCAGCGAGAGATCAATAGCTTCTATAACGGGAGCAGAGTATGTAGGAATTATCAACGATTTACAAGCTCAAGGTTACGGGTTGAAAAGCCTGGATGGGTCAGATCTGGAGCCAATAATGGTTGGAAGTCAGAAGTCAAATTCAAATGATACACGGCTAGTCTGCGGTATGGGTACAGGTTTCAATGCTGCACCGGTATTTAAAGTCGGACACAAAATCTTTGTTCCACCATCGGAAGCAGGTCATTCGCAAATATCGATAGCAAATCAAAATCAACAGACCATATTGAACAAGATTTCATCAGATCCCTCTTTTACCTCTGTAGAAGATATTCTTTCGGGCCGCGGACTTGAAGCAGCGGGCAGAGTACTCACAGGAAGTGATCAAACAGCAGCACAAATAATGGAAAGTGCATCTAACGGGGATAAAAACTCTAAAAATGTTGCGGATTTTTTAGCAACTTGTGCGGGATCCTTTTTTGGAGATCTTGCGCTAATTTTGCTACCATTTGGTGGTATTTATCTAATTGGTGGTGTTTCCAGATCCCTAAAAGAATACCTTAAATCAGAGAGCTTTATTAAAGCTTTTTGTGATAAAGGGAGGTTTTCAAAATTTAACGAAAAATTTTCTGTCCAACTTGTAAAAGATGATTTTGCTGCCTTGAAAGGGTGCAGAAATTTCATGATGCAAGACTAAAATTAGATACTAATTAATCCTTTTCTAGTAGCCAATAATAATAGAAATGAACTAAAAATAAAATAAAGGCAGCATGCCAGATATTGCGAATTTAAATCAATATTCAAATCTATTAAATAACCACTTATCAACGGACCCAGAGCCGAGCCGATAACCATGACACCACCAGCTAAAGACTTTATACGGCCGAGATGAGCAGTCCCAAAACACTCAGCCCAAAAAGCATTAGGGATTATGTTATTCGAACCTGCAGTTATCGCAAAAAAGATCAATCCAATTGAGAAGCCCAGTAATGTTTCGCAAATAGAAAACATGTAGAAGCCAAAAATTGCTGGTATTTGATAAAAACCAATCATTTTAATAGCGCCATACTTATCAATTAACCAACCCGATAAAAATGAAATTCCAACAGCTATCAAAGTGAATAGTGGATAAGTTTTTACCAACGATAGGTGCTCCCAGCCCTTCAAATTAGAATAATTGACTTGCTGAAAAAAGAGAACAGTTCCAAACGCAGAAAGCCCTAGCAATCCCGGAACAGCTAACCAAAAAATACTACTTTTCAGCACCTGTGATCTAGACCAATGGCGCATTCCAAGCCCAAGAGTAATTTTATCTTCTTTAAAAGAATTTGGAGACCTCTCAGACCTCAGGGTGAAAAATATTGCTACGGCCACAATAACTGGGAAAACTGCCGAAAATAACCAAATTGACCTCCAAGGGAGAAACAATAAAAACCCAACAAAAAACATAGGAATAAAGGATTCCCCTAACGAATAGCCTAAATTAGCAATTGCTAACGCTCTACCTCTGTATCTGGAAAACCATCGAGACATTGCTATTTGTGCTAAGTGGGTGGACATTCCCTGACCCATTAGTCTTAGTAAGAAAATAGTAACGATTAGTCCCGCAATGGAACTTACTGTAGCCATGCTAACCATTGCAAGTGCCAATATCCCTAAAACTAAGAAGGAAATATTTCTAGTTTTGTAATCATCCACCAGCCCACCAGTATAAATCATAACAGCAGCAGCCATAAGAGTGCCAGAAGCATAAATTGAACCCCAATCAGAATTTGAAAGATTGAAACTAGACATTATTTCAACAGCAAATATCGAAATAAAAAAAGTCTGCCCAAAACTAGAAGACAAAGCTAATAGAAATCCAGCCAGCAACCATAATTTATTTGTGATTAAAAATGATATGAAGTTCAAATACACCACCTTGTGGAACAATTTGGAGAATTTGACATTAAAGTTGGATTTTTTAAGATAAAATAATACTCAATATAAAGTTCAAAAAATATATTTGACTTCAAATATTTCATATTTTTTGCAACACAAGAACTGCGTTTAAACCGCCGAATGCAAATGCATTTGTAATAGCCAATTTTACTTTTGCATCTCTTGCCTCGTTAGGCACTACGTCCAAAGCACATTCGGGATCGTGCTCCTGGTATCCTATAGTAGGTGCGATAACTCCTTCTCGAAGTGCTAAAATACAGGGTACAATTTCCACGGCACCCGTTCCTCCTATAATGTGCCCATGCATAGATTTGGTTGAAGAAATCATTATTTTGTCAGCATGATGGCCAAATACGTCAGCTACTGCCGCGCATTCAGTTTTATCATTTGCCGCTGTGCCAGTACCATGCGCATTAATGTAACCTACATCTTCAACATTTACTTGAGCATCCCGCAGTGCATCAGAAATCGCTCGAGCTGCGCCCCGTTTAGACGGATTTACTATGTCAGCTGCATCTGAAGACATAGCAAAACCTTTTATTTCGCAAATAATATCTGCACCCCTACGCTTTGCATGCTCAAGCTCTTCAAATATAAAAATCGCTGCTCCTTCACCTTGCACCATTCCATTACGATTTAAAGAAAAAGGACGGCAAGCATCCTTACTCATTACTCGAAGCCCTTCCCATGCTTTTATACCGCCGAAGCATAACATACTTTCGGAACCACCAGTCACCATTACTGAGCTTTGGGCTGAACGTACAATCTGAAAAGCTTGAGCCATTGCATGATTAGAGCTAGCGCAGGCACTTGATACAGTAAAAGTAGGACCTTTTAGATTATATTTCATAGATAAGTGACTTGCTGCCGCGTTATTCATAAGTTTGGGTACCACAAATGGATGTACTCTATTTTTTCCATCTTCATAAACAGCTCTGTAACTGTCATCCCAAGTACTAACTCCCCCACCGGCTGTACCAAGAATAACGCCAGTAGATTCTGCAATTTCTCCACCGAAGCTTAAACCAGATTGCTGAATTGCTTCTTTACCTGCAAGCAAGGTTAATTGAGTATAACGATCGTAAAGTGATAACTGTTGACGGTTAAAATGCTTATCTGGTTCGAAATCATGAATTTGCCCACCAATTTTAACAGATAGCCTTTCCACATCTTTGAATGCTAGATCCGTTATACCGCATCGACCCTCTTTTAAAGAATCTATAGTCTGTAAGATATTTTGGCCAATCGAATTAATCGTACCCGAACCAGTAATCACAACCCTTTTCACGATTGCTCCCGAATTAAAATCTCGATCCCCTGAATAATTGTCGCTACCGATGACAAATCAAAAGGGCTTTCATCAGGTTGATTTGCATTGAAAGGAACCTGTATGTCAAAAGTCTCTTCAATCGCAAATATACTTTCTACTAAGCCAAGACTATCTATACCGAGATCCTCAAGGGTACTTTCATCATTTACATCTGAAGTTTCCACTATTGCCTGATCAGCTATAATTTCTATAACTTTACCGCGAATATCCATAATATTGATCCATTAATTTCAGCTTCCAAATGACCACTTATTATCCTTTTTTTATGTTTAAAATAGCTTTTTGTAGCTCAGATATCTGCTTCAATAGTTTTGGCAATCTTCTAAAAGCTTTATAACTTTCTATTTGTTTATCCATACTGGTAGCAGGATAACCAAGCATTATTTTGCCGGGTGGAACATTCGACAATACTTTAGTAGCACCCCCAGTAATAACGTTATCTCCAATTGAAATATTGTCACTTACTCCAGTTTGACCACCTAATACTACATTCTTTCCTACTTGGGATGATCCAGCTATCCCAACCTGAGCGCAAATTAAACAATTATCTCCAATAGACACATTATGTCCTATCTGCGAAAGATTATCCGTTTTTACATTATTTCCAAGCCGGGTATCACGCACAGTTCCCCGATCAATGGTACTATTAGCGCCGACTTCCACATCATCACCCAAAACCACCCCTGCGAGCGAATATATTCGTAACCAGGCATTATCATTTTCCGTAATCTTAGCTTTACCTAAACTTTCTCGAGCAATTTCAACAGCAGATTCCTCTTCTGTTACGAATGAAAAACCATCACTACCCACAACTGCCCCTGGTTGAGCTATAAATCTTTCGCCAATTGAGACATCAGAACCTATCTTCACACCCTCACGTAAATAAGCATTAGCACCAATTTTAGTATCTGCGCCTATAAAGCACATAGGACCGATAACCGAATTTTCCCCCAGATGCACACCATCAGATATCACAACATAAGGGCCTACAGTAACGTTTTCCGGTATATTTGCCTTATTAGAAATACAAGCTGTTCTATGAATACCTCTCGGGTATCGCTGCCCTTTATCAACAAGCTTGGTCAAAGTTGACATCACAAATCGAGCCCTTTTAACAAACACCGCTCCCTCTAATCCATAATCCCTGAAATTCATACCCGGTGAAAGAATTGCAACCTTTGCATCACCATTTTTAATTTGATCAGCAAATTTCTCGTCAGCCGCAAAAGCAAGATCCATCGCACTAGCTAGGCCTGGCTCTGACACAGAAGTAACTACGATAGTTGAATCCCCTTCAGTGTAACCACCCACTGCTTCACTAATTTCTCTTAATGTAAAACCCATATTAATTCCGTAAGGTATCTCTAACGTTATATATTTTCACCAAGATCTAAGCCTTGATCCACCAAAGCATTATATATTTTTTCGTCACGCCCATAAATATCACGACGGAATTCAATACCACCACCCACCTTCGTAAATGCAGTTCTGTATGTGATGTGCACTGGAACACTTTTGGATAGGAGAATTATGGTCTCTTCTTCAGTCTTGAGAGCATTCTGAAATACAGTTTGTGGTTCATCAGATTGCTTTTCCAAAAGAGCGTAAGCAAAATCAAACGGTTCATGCAAACGAATACAACCATGACTAAAGTCCCGCACTTCCTTCATAAATAAATCTTTAGCAGGAGTATCGTGTAAGTATATATTATATTGATTAGGAAACATGAATTTAACCAGCCCTAATGCGTTAGTTGTAGATGGTAATTGCTTCATTTCATATGGAAAAAAATCTTTTCCTAAAATCGAGAAGTCTAAACTTGATCGATCAACCATAAACCCCTCACTGTCAAAAATTTTTATAAATGGTAAGGCTTCAGGATCCTTTTTTAACTCAGGCAAGTATTCATTTTTTGCTATCGAAACTGGAATGTGCCAGGTTGGGTTGACTACCATATACTCCATCTTATCTGAAAATTCAGGACTTCGCATGGCTTCATCGTTAACGCCGAGTACTGTGCGTGTTTCAAAAATAACTGACTGGTCTTCAAAGATTTTCGCTTTAAAATCAGCTAGATTAACCCAAATATATCTATTGCCAAGATCATCACTAAGCCATCTCTCACGCTCCATAGCAACTATAATTGAAGACAATCTTTGCTGTGCAGGGATATTGAGCTCTAAAATAGTACCCTGCCCAACTATTCCATCAGGAATTAAGCCATGATCAGACTGAAATTTTTGGACTGCTTTTAATAGTTCTCTATTAAATTCAGTAGATAACGAGTTTGAAATATAACCTTGATCAAACAAGCGATTTCGGAGGAATACTACATCATCTCCAAAATCACCAAAACGTAGAATTTTTTTAGATGATAGAGCTGACCAACCTCCGTTTTCAACTACTTTAAGCAATTTCTGCTTTTCCATGAGAAGGCGAGCATATTCGCTTGAGTTAGGACCAAGAGAACGAAAATAGTCATATGGATTACTTGAAATGAGATCTTGAATATAAAAAATTGGTCCTTCTGACCCAAGGCGCCGAACTATATCACTATCAATCTCAGAGGGGACCAAAACGCCATTATTAATATCAGAAGCATATTCTGTGAATGAAATCATGAACATACCCTCAAGAAAACCTTTATCATATAAACTTTCGCTAGAAGTTAATTTGCTTACAAGTTTGTTTACTCCATACTTTTTTATGGGAAGTCCGTGAAACGATGCACTTTGAAGTGAATTGATCAATTCAGATCGTCTTTGCTCTGACAATTCGCTATTTTCCAACCAAATAAACTCATATTTGTTTGCTTCATAAAAATCTAAAATTGATGGATGCTGCTTAAGTGCTGAAATCAAACCCGCCCTGAGATTAACTTCAGAAAATGGATTAGCTATTACCTGTTCTACAAATGCAGCCAGAGAAATAATAGAAGCAAATAAAACACTTTTACATAGGGTCATTGGAATATTATAATATTTAATTTTAGAACTTTGAAGACTAGATCAGATTATAATTTCACCAAAATTGATTATTATGACACATAAAAATTTTTAAATTTTAGATTTATATGGTTTTTAATAATATTTTTTTGTTGGACTAATTTGAATTTTGTGTAATAACCCAGCCGTCAGTACTTTAATAGTAAAGTAGAGTTATATAAATTGAAGTCAGATTTCTTTTCAAAAAAACCGAATGTTCTTTCTCGCCGTAGTCTGCTTGGCGTTTTTGGTGCCACGGTTATCTCCGCTGCGCCAGTATTTGCAAGTACTACAGGGTTTATTAAAGGCGCCGGTGATATACGCAAAATTAAAATGGTTTCGTACAAAACTGGCGAAAAAATTGATACTGTTTATTGGATAGATGGATCGTACATTCCAGAAGCGCTTCATGAAATAGATGTGTTAATGAGAGATTGGCGCCGAAATGAAGTAAAACCAATTGATCTTAGAACTATTGATATACTTGCTGCGTCCCATTCTATCTTGGAGACTGGTGAACCATTTAGATTGATGTCCGGCTACAGAAGCGCCAAAACTAATGCTATGTTGCGAAGACAATCAAGATCTGTATCTAAAAACTCACTACATATTACTGGGCAGGCTGCCGATGTGCGACTTGGAACACGTTCAGTGAAACAGTTAGCTAAAGCTGCTCAAGTGTGTAAATCTGGTGGAGTTGGGAGATACAGTAAATCTAACTTTGTCCATTTGGATTGTGGCCCAGTCAGGCTCTGGGGCAGATAAAGATATATTTAGATAACTGTCATTATTTCACTTAATAGTTTCTTGTTTGTAGACGCCTTTGGAATTGTTGCATCTACACTAGCATAACCGACAGGTAAGATCATAATTGGCTTCTCATTATGAGGCCGCTTACACATAGAATTTAAAAATTTCATTGGATTTGGTGTATGTGTTAGGCAAACCAGGCCAGCATTATGAATGGCTGAGATGAGAAACCCAGTAGCAATACCAACACTTTCGTTGACGTAATAGTTTTTTCGTCTCGAGCCATCTTTGTTAAAACCATAGCGTTCTGCAAATATTACAATCAGCCATGGCGCGTCTGTTAGATGCGGCTTGGATGCATCGGTACCAATGGGTTCTAATGCGGAAATCCAATCGTCATGGCCTTTCCCAGTATAGAATGCCTGTTCTTCATTTTCTGCCGCAGATCTAATTTTGGCTTTCATTTCTTGGTTTTTAATAGCCACGAAGTGCCAAGGTTGTTGATTTGCACCTGATGGAGCTCTACCAGCCGTTTCTATTATTTTTTCGAGAATTTCACTTGATACAGAGTCTTTTGAAAAATTTCTAACGGAATGCCGTTTGCACATATGAGCATAATAATCATGAACCACTTTTAATACTTTATTTTTCTCTATTTTAATACGATGGGGAAGTGGTATCGGAGCGTAGGACATTTTTTCCTGCAAAATAGTTAAATTTACTAAGATTTCGTTTATATCGCGTTAATAAAAACCATTTTAATTAAAAAAATGACTTGCTTCAAGTTTAATACGTTCAGAAAAGCTGACGCAACTTGCAAATTCATCTCTGCAATGCTCCCTAATAAACTCTTTTAGAGCCCACCAATATTCACCTTTATTCCAGCGGGCAAAATGATGACCAATATGCACTGGGGCATTTCCCTCCATTACCGCCTGAGAAATATACCGTCTATATTCATTTAGCATCCTAACTCCAGCGCCAGTTTCTCTACCCCTGTCTAGCATGAAAAAGTTATAATCCATTGAAATAGTTTTACCCAGATCGGTACTAAGTGAGTTTAAGGGAAATATGATGATATCATTATAATGATATTGATATTTAGAGTTTAATGCGAGGACCGAAGAGGTATCATACATATAACCCATATCCTTAAGAGCTTTGTACATCGATTTATTATTTTCAAGCAGTGGCGCTCTAAATCCAACTATACTATCTGCAATAATACGCCACTCCAGTGGATCAGGATCTTCAATATCGTTGATTTTGTATGCATTTCGAAAAAAATAATCAAATTGAGTTAATTCTGAAACCCAATCTTCATAAGTAAATTCACTGCCATCCCAATGCCCATTACCATGTCCAGCAATCTCGTGCCCCTCTCTGTAAGCTCTTCTGAGCATATTCAGTCTACTTTCAACACTCGCCTTAGCTCCCCCGAAACCCACATCAGACCGACCTCGTTCACGTCCTGGTGGTTCATACAAATTTGCTAATGAGTCCTGAAGCAAATGAACACCCACTATGAAAAATGTAAACTTAACGTTATTCCCTTTGGCAAAATCTAGGGTATCTTGCCAGACAGAGATATTTTCACTTCCATCTAAAGCAATATTTACTATTAATTTTGAACTTGAACGTGAACTCAAGTCGTAATTACTCTTAACTTTTGTCCCAATTTCCATAAACGAAATATTTTTCCGAGATATATTGTTCGCATCAATATTTTCTGGAGTTGTCTTATTAAGCTCCAACGTTTGACATGACGCCAGAATAAAAGAAGTAAAAATTAATGACGTTCGTAAAAAAAATTTAAAATTCATATCATTTCCAGCGGGTCTTAAACTCATCTAATCCGTTAGCTCTTAACGATAACAGGAAGAAAATAAAATAGAATTGAAAGACTATCCATGCATTTAATAATTAAAAATTATTAAAATTATTAAAAAAATTAAACTTTGGAAATCCGCTTAAACAAAACTGTATGTCAGATAAGGTTCCATTTGCCGTAAGTTGAGATAAATATTTCTCGTGATCTATTTTACTATTCCAAATTTCAAAAGTAACCGCTACGTTCGGATCCGTTTCAGAAATTGAAAAATAAATTTTCTCACATCCACTTATCCCTCTTGCAAGTGGTAAAGCTTCGTGAAAAATTTTTATAAGTTCATCTATTTTGCCAGGTGCACAAGGAAATTCAGAGACACAAGTTATCGACATAATGACCTCCATCAAAATATAATAAAAACATCAGCTCAGAAAACTATATTTAACTTTTATAAATCAGTACTCCAAGACCAAACGCAATTAACATCGCCCCAACCAACAAATTCATATCAGGCTCAATTTTAAAAAATATAAAATCATTTAGTATAACCCAGAATGGCACAAGCAATGTATAGGCACTCACAATTGGAGCTGACAGTCTTGGCGAGGCGTAATTTAAACAAGAAATCGATCCGATACTTGCGAAAATAGCAAGATACAATATTACCCAAGCTATTTCAAAAGTAATATTAGTAAATGTGATTGGAATCTGTTGAAAAATTAAAGATATAGCTAAGATTACAGAACCAGCAGCTAACACACCCAGCGTTACCACATAAATGTTCTCTCCGTGGAATAATTTGGGAAACATAATAGCATAGGAGGCATAAAAAATAGTTCCAATAAGAAAAATAGCCTCGCCCTTCTCAAACCGGAATTGTAAAAGTTCACTGATCGATCCTTCAAATATAATCCAAACAGCCCCACAACCACTTAGAATCAAAGCAAACCAAATCAATAATGGAGAATATTTTCTAAGAAATAATCGTTCCAAAATAGCAGCAAAAAGTGGAAGGAGTGTAAAGATTGCTGCTATTGAGACAGTAGTCGTAAACTTCAGAGCTATAAACATAAAGACAAAGTATATCGAGTATATAGCGCCTAATACAAAGTATCTCCAAATCTTTTTGAAATGATGTTGGCGGATACTTTTTTTAAAATGCAGAATTGTGCCAAGAATAAAAGTTGCCAACAAAAATCTGAAGAAAGTCAATAGCTCAGGATGAATTTGATCTGCAATCAGATTTCCAAAAGTAAATGATCCTGAAACAAAAACAGAAAAGGCTAGCATGGAACAATGACTAAATATCTTTTCTCGCAACAAAGAATTCATTAATTCACATTATTAACCCTTCCAATCTTCTATTATTTTGTAACTATTCGCAGCATCATTTAGGTGATTATGAGGTAACAAACATCTCTCTTTCTAATAAATGTAAATGGGCCAACTTACAGCTGGCCCATTTTAATACTTATCTACCATTTAAATGTAAAAACACTTATTTTAGTGCTGCATTTGTTATTTCATGCGTCCAGGCACCCTGGGGCTTTTTGGTTATAACAGGATCTGACCCACCTCCTAGAAGCGTTGCAACTGTTCTGTCAAAGTCTGCAGGGTCCAAACTACCATTTGATCCAGCTGTAAGTTTTGCAATCTCACCCATCATACGCTTTTGGTGCTTTTCAGTTTGAGCACCGGATGCATCATTGTCTAATACTATTTCAGCTGCTTCATCTGGGTTTGCTTCTGCATGTTTCCATCCTTTCATCGACGCACGCACAAATCTCACCATTTTGTCTTTGAACGCAGGATCTTTCAAGTTGTCTTCGAGAGCATATATGCCATCTTCCAGTGTTGCTACACCCTGCTCTTCATATTTAAAAGTCACTAAATCATCTGGTGAAACGCCTGCATCTATTACTTGCCAGTACTCATTATAAGTCATCGTTGAGATACAATCAGCTTGCCTTTGAAGCAGAGGATCAACATTGAAACCCTGTCTCAAAACAGTAACTCCGTCAGCTCCACCATCTGTTGATATCCCCTCTTGGCTCATCCAACTCAAAAAAGGGTATTCATTTCCATAGAACCAAACCCCAATGGTTCTTCCTTTGAAGTCGGCTGGGCTTTTGATCCCTGTATCTTTCCAACAAGTTAGCATTAAACCAGATGATTTGAATGGCTGGGCAATATTTACTACTGGCAAGCCCCTTTCCCTAGCAGCTAGTGCGGATGGCATCCAATTGAGCATCACATCTGCTCCACCTCCAGCCAATACCTGTGGAGGTGCCACATCCGGGCCACCAGGAAGTATCGTAACATCTAAACCTTCATCTTTGTAATAGCCTTTATCCAGAGCCACATAATATCCAGCAAATTGTGCCTGGGTAACCCATTGCAACTGCAGCTTCACCTCGTCGGCAGCACTTGCTGCAGAAGCCATCATCGCGGCAACAATACCAATTAATAATTTTTTCATATTTATCTCCATTTTTTAAAATGTTTTACTCGTTATCCTCTTTGTGAGGGGTGCCAAAATGTTACCCCTTTCTCAATTATTACTATAATACCATAAAATAGACTTCCTACCACCGCCGCAACAACTATTTCAGCCCACACCATATCCAAAGCTAATCGACCGACTGAAGTTGATATCCTAAAACCCATTCCAACAGTGGGCGACCCAAAAAATTCTGCAACGATAGCCCCGATCAAGGCCAAAGTCGTAGAAATTTTTAGACCATTAAAAATAAATGGCATCGCTGCAGGAAGCCTCAATTTTATAAAGGCTTGCCAATTATTAGCTGCGTACGTCCTCATCAAATCATTTTGAATTTGAGAGTTTTGTCTCAATCCAGCTACAGTGTTGATAAGCATGGGAAAAAAAACCATGACAACCACAACAGCTGCTTTTGACTGCCAACCAAAACCAAACCACATAACCAAAATTGGTGCCGTTCCGACTATTGGAAGTGCTGCCATAAAACTAGCCACAGGCATTAAGCCAAGACGTAAAAATTCAAACCGCTCAAGCAGAATCCCAACAAGAACAGCACTTACGCATCCTATAACATATCCTCGAAAGGCCCCCTTAACAAAAGTTTGAACCAAGTCTTTCCATAATATTTCTAAATTTTGTGAAGCCGTTTCAATAACGAGGCTTGGTGGAGGTAGTATTACGAGAGGAACACTGAGACCACGCACCAAAAGCTCCCAAACTCCAATAATGGTCAATCCAAAAATTATTGGGACTAAAAGCTTTATAGCTCTTGTTTCAGCTAGAGCGCTATCTGCCAACTTTGCATTTAAAAACCATGCAGAAACCCAAAAAATTAAAGCGCCAAGGATGAGGGTCATGCCATACCCATCCTTTTAAGCGTTAATTTTTGCAGTAGTGCTAAAATTCCAACAAGTGCTGCAGCCAACATCGCAGCCATTATCAAAGCTGACCATATCTGAATAGTTTGACCATAATATGACCCAGCCAATAATCGTGCCCCTAAACCTCGCACTGCACCTGTTGGAAGTTCTCCCACAATAGCCCCAACTAGGCTAGCTGAGATCCCAACTTTCAAAGATGCAAACAAAAATGGCATAGAAGTTGGCAGCTTAAGTTTCCAAAATTTTTGAACGTTTGTAGCATTATAGGTATGCAACAAATCTGAATCAATTTTATCTGGACTTCTTAGACCTTTGACCATGCCAACAACAACTGGGAAAAAACAAAGATAAGAACTAATTATTGCTTTCGGTAATAAACCTTGCACACCTATAGAATTAAGCACCACGATAATCATGGGCGCTATAGCTAAAATAGGAATAGTTTGGGACGCAATTGCCCATGGCATAACACTCATGTTCATTGCATTATTATGGACAATACCGATCGCTAGCAATATTCCCAGGGAGGTTCCAATTAAAAAACCTACCAAAGTAGAAGATAGAGTTATCCAACTATGAAAAATCAAACTTCTCTTAGACGTAATTTTTTTTTCGACAGTCGTTTTCCAAAGCTCTAAACCCACTTGGTGGGGCGCGGGAAGCTTCGGTTTGTCTTGTGACAATGTATCGAGTAAAAGTTCTTTTGAGCTTAACTCTAACCCAGCTCTTTTAGCTTTATCAAGCGCCCAAGTTGAATTCAGTAAAAATGCGGCGAAATACCATATGAAAATTAATGCACCAACCACAACACATATTGAAACTAAAGAACGCATGAATATCTCACAGTTGTTAGTTTTAGAAGTAACGCAATAGCGCAAATATCATTCATACGAGTGTCCTGAACGTAGTCCCTCTCTGACCCTCTGCGCTATAGCTATAAACTCAGAGGATTCTCTAATATCTAGGGGTCTTTCATTTGGAAGAGTGCTATCAATAACGTCAATAATCCTACCAGGGCGAGGTGACATAACCACTATCTTCGTAGACAGGTAAACAGCCTCCGGGATTGAATGGGTAACAAAACATATCGTTTTACTCGTTGTTTTCCACAAGTCCAGCAACTGCTCATTAAGATGGTCGCGAACTATTTCATCTAGAGCACCGAAAGGTTCATCCATAAGCAAAATATCTGCATCAAATGCTAAAGCTCGCGCAATAGAAGCACGCTGCTGCATACCGCCAGATAGTTGCCAGGGAAATTTATGTTCAAAATCCTGTAAATCAACAAGTTTTAAAACGGTTTCAACACGTACATTTTGTTCTTGCTTACCTAACCCAATTATTTCTAGAGGAAGTTTAATATTCTTTCCTATAGTCCTCCATGGATAAAGTCCTGGCGCTTGAAAAACATAACCATAAGCCCTATTTTCCCTAGCGGTAGTTGGTGAAACTCCATTAATTTGAACCATTCCATTTGTCGGCTTTTCAAGATCAGCAAGAACTCTCAAAAAAGTCGTTTTACCACAGCCTGATGGGCCAATGAAGCTAACAAAATCACCCTCATTAATATCAAGGTTAACGTCTTTAAGAGCATGAACTGGCCCATCATTTGTTGCAAAAGTTAAATCCAACGATTTAGAAAAAATTTTAGGGCTCATGCTTAAAATTACCTAATATTAAAATCACACACCACTGGCAGGTATGCCAGATCTTTGGATTGGGCGCGGTGCATTTAATTCCTTCCAGTTGGATAGAGCTTTATTGACTGGAGTATTTCCTGATCTTGCTACAAATTCTCCGTGACCTTCTTGTGTGTTGATGTGTCCGTCAGTTACAGCAACTTGTCCTCTTGTCAAAGTATAACGTGGCAAACCAAAGACCTCCTGGCCCTCAAAGACGTTGTAGTCAATTGCTGACTGCTGATTTTTGGCCGAGATGACCTTTGTTTGGTTGGGATCCCAAACTATTAGGTCTGCGTCAGACCCTACCCTAACCGCACCTTTTTTCGGGTAGCAATTCAGAATCTTTGCAATATTTGTGGATGTTACAGCTACAAATTCATTCATAGTAAGCCTTCCAGTTCGAACACCATGTGTCCACAACATCGGCAAGCGGTCTTCCAAGCCACCAGTTCCATTCGGAATTTTTGTAAAATCACCAACACCATATCTTTTTTGTTCCGTCGTGAAGGCACAATGATCTGTAGCAACCACGCTCAAGGATCCTGATTGCAGTCCAGCCCAGAGACTATCCTGGTGCATTTTATTTCTAAATGGTGGGGACATTACTCTCCTAGCAGCGTGATCCCAGTCTTTATTGAAGTACTCGCTTTCATCTAAAGTTAAATGCTGGATTAGGGGCTCTCCCCACACTCTTTTTCCTGCCTGCTTCGCGCGCCTTATTGCTTCATGTGCTTCCTCACATGAAGTATGCACGACATACAATGGAACACCAGCCATATCAGCAATCATAATTGCTCTATTTGTTGCCTCACCCTCAACTTGTGATGGGCGGGAATAAGCATGAGCTTCAGGACCAGTATTTCCTTCTGCTAATAATTTTGCACTTAATTCAGCCACAACATCACCATTTTCGGCGTGCACCATTGCAATTCCACCAAGTTCAGCCAAACGAGAGAAGGAGGCATATAGTTCGTCATCGTTCACCATAAGAGCACCTTTGTAAGCGAGAAAATGCTTAAACGTATTTATGCCTTTGGTTTCAATAACTGTTTTCATATCGTTAAAAACTTTTTCTCCCCACCAAGTAACGGCCATGTGAAACGAGTAATCGCAATTAGCCCTCGTTGACTTATTATCCCACCTTTTTATTGCATCTAAAAGGCTCTCACCCGGGCTTGGCAGGGCAAAGTCTACAACCATGGTTGTCCCCCCAGCGAGAGCAGCCCGTGTTCCACTTTCAAAGTCATCACTTGAATAAGTACCCATAAAAGGCATTTCTAGATGCGTGTGAGGATCAATTCCTCCAGGCATTATGTAACAATCAGATGCATCCAGTTGATTATTTCCTTTTAAGTTTGGACCGATCTCCAAAATAGTGGACCCATCAATCAAAATATCTGATTTATATGTAAGATCGTGTGTAACAATAGTTCCATTTTTAATAACAGTAGACATTTTCACTCTCCGGTCTTTTCTATTGAATAATAGCTGTATTGAGGACGGCATGTAAAAGTACATCAGTGCCGGCCTGTGCCCAATCTTTGGAAATTTCTTCAGCTTCGTTGTGGCTAAGACCATCAATACAAGGGCACATAATCATGGCGGTAGGAGCAATATCATTTATCCAACAAGCATCATGCCCCGCTCCAGAAACTAAATCCATATAACTATAACCCAACTCCTCAGCTGCAGTTCGTACTGCATCAACGCAAGCTTCATCAAAGGCGGGAGGATCAAACTGACCTACAATTGAACATTCAAACTCCACTCCAATGTCTGAACATATTTTAGGTGCCCTTTTCTGAAATTCAGATACCATTCCGTTCAATTTATCCAACAGATGGGTCCTCATATCTACAGTACATATTACCTGCCCTGGAATTATATTTCTAGAGTTTGGATAAACATCTATGTGACCTATCGCACCAACCGCATTTGGCTGATTATCCATTGCGATCTCATGCACAAGTTCCGTTATTAGTGCCAATCCTCTACCAGCATTCTTTCTCATAGACATTGGTGTTGATCCGGTATGACTTTCTTTACCAGTTATTTTACATTCAATCCAGCGCAAGCCTTGACCATGAGTCACAACCCCAATATCTTTCTTTTCTGCTTCCAGTATAGGACCTTGTTCAATATGCAGTTCAAACATTGCATGCATATCTCTCGAACCGACATCTTCTTCACCAACCCATCCTATACGACTAAGCTCGGCACCGAATGACTTTCCATCACTATCCACACGGTCGTAAGCCCAATCCAACTTATGCTTTCCAGCAAACACTCCTGATGCGAGCATAGCTGGAGCAAACCGAGTACCCTCCTCATTTGTCCAATTCACGACGGTAATTGGATGTTTAGTTTTAATATCTAAATCGTTTAATGTGCGTACTATTTCCAATCCACCTAAAACACCTAATACACCATCGTATTTTCCTCCAGTCGGCTGAGTATCAAGATGTGAACCTACATATACTGGAAGAGCTTTTGGATCAGCACCTGGACGAGTAGCAAACATATTTCCAATTTTATCGACCCCCATGGTCATTCCAGCGTCTTTACACCAGGTTTCAAATAATGATCTACCCTCTGCATCTTCATCCGTTAAAGTTTGGCGATTATTTCCTCCTGCAACACCAGGACCAATTTTTGCCATTTCCATTAGACTGTCCCAAAGCCGATCAGGATCAATTCTAAAATTTTTGACACCATCCATAATAATACTCCTTCTCGTACTAAGTGTGCCTGTGCGATTCCAGTGCATACCAAAACAGTTGATCATATAAGCGAAGTGGGTCAATATTTTTTTGATCAAATGGACAATTATTTACGGAAATCACTTGATTGCCATAAAAATATTCTATCATATACGTCATACTGAAAAGCCACTCAACAGGTAAGGTTAGAGTAACAGGTATTTTACTCCTGTACAAAAGTTCTTACGCAAAATAGAGCTAATATAAAAATAGTAAGCTAGTTTTATGAAAGAAATTACTCAGACTAAACAAACTAGAATTCAACGTGAAAAGCGACTTTTAATTCAAAACGCAGCACTTGAAGTTTTTTCAGAATTTGGACTTAGGGGGGCGACTCTCGATAAAATTGCCCGAACATGCGGACTGACAAAACCAAACATTTTGTATTATTACGCAAGCAAAGATGAAATTTATACGGAAGTCTTAAAAAGTTTATTGGAAGAATGGATACGGCCATTAAAAGATATTTCGGAGCAAGGTGACCCTTTAACAGAAATCCTTCAATATGTTCAAAAAAAGCTAATAATGTCCAAAACTAGAAAACAAGAGAGTAAACTTTTTGCTACCGAGATATTACATGGTGCGCCATTAACACAAAATATTCTTGCTGGAAGCTTAAAGGAAACCGTAGATGAAAAGGTTAAACTTTTTGATAAATGGATTTCTGAGGAGAAAATTGCACCTGTTGACCCCTATCATCTGATCTTTTCAATTTGGTCAATGACACAGCATTATGCAGACTTTGATATACAAGTACACTCTCTTCTAAACCATAAAAACCATGCGACAATATTCAAGGATGCAGAACATTTCTTATTAACTTTTTTCTCAAGATGTTTAACAAGAGATTAAATTTCCTAATAAATTTCTGAACAAAAAACTACTATTCAGCTGCAACTTTACTTGGGTTATTAGGGTGTTGCGTCCAATTACCATATGCCTCAGAAACCACTTGACCAGTTCTTTCGTCCATTTGACCAGGTTGTATTTCAACCATTGTAATGCAATCTTCCACTGGACATGTATTTACACATAAATTACATGCCACACACTCATCATCTTTTACATCAAACACACGATCCTCACTCATTGTAATCGCTTGATGGGATGTATCTTCGCATACCGCGTAGCATCTTCCACAACCAATACATTTCTCCTGATCTATTCGTGCTTTCGTGATATAGTTTAGATTAAGATACTGCCAATCCGTAACATTAGGAACAGCCTTTCCGACCAACTGGTCTACTGAGGTATAACCCTTTTTATCCATCCAAGATGATAAGCCAGATGTCATTTCATTAATTATATCAAAACCGTAAGTCATAGCAGCAGTACATACTTGCACATTTCCAGCTCCTAGCGCTAGAAATTCGGCAGCATCTCGCCATGTTGTAACACCACCTATTCCAGATATTGGAAGGCCTGCTGTTGAATCCGTTCTAGCTATCTGAGCAACCATATTTAACGCAATGGGTTTAACTGCTGGACCACAATAACCACCAGCTGTTCCTTTACCGTCAATAGTTGGATTTGGAGCCATATTATCCAAATCCACAGATACAATCGAACTTATCGTGTTTATCAAACTAACTGCATCCGCTCCACCATTTTTTGCCGCAGCTGCTGGATGTATTATGTTGGTGATATTTGGCGTTAACTTTACTATCACCGGTAGCTCAGTTGATTCCTTACACCACCTGGTTACCATTTCTATATACTCGGGAACCTGACCGACAGCAGAGCCCATACCACGTTCTGACATACCATGTGGGCAACCGAAATTTAATTCGAACCCGTCTACTCCAGTTTCAGCGATCTGAGGGATGATATCTTTCCAGTACATTTCCTCACATGGGACCATTACAGATGCGACCAAAGCCCTATCTGGAAAATCTTTTTTTATCTGTCTCATTTCTTTTAGATTTACCTCTAGAGGTCTATCAGTAATCAGTTCTATATTATTCAATCCGAGAAGTCGTCTATCGGCCCCCCAGATGGCACCATATCTCGGCCCGTTCACATTTACTATTGGCGGCCCCTCTACCCCAAGAGTTTTCCAAACAACACCACCCCAACCAGCCTCAAAGGCTCGGCGGACATTGTACTCTTTATCCGTTGGTGGTGCTGAAGCTAACCAAAAAGGGTTAGGTGATTTTATTCCACAAAAATTGCTTGCTAAATCTGCCATCATTTTTCTCCACTTAATGAAGCATGAATATTTATTGCAGCATCACGACCCTGTGCTACTGCTGTTACGGTCAAATCTTCCCCTAAACATGTGCAATCTCCACCTGCCCATATATCTGCTAAATCTGTTTTGAAGTTTTTATCTACTTTTATCTTAGCCCTCTCGATTGAAAGCTTTGTGGGCAGTTCATCCATTATTTGCCCAATAGCCTTTAAAAGATGATCGGCCGGTAATATAAACTCAGAACCGTTTTCACTTTTTTGGAATTTAATGCTAGTGACTTTTTCATTGCCTTTAATTTGCACTGGTTTTGCGTTATAGACGAACTTAACTCCTTTAGTCTTAGCTAATTCTTGCTCGTACTTTGAAGCTGGCATTTCTTCCATACTTCTTCTGTACACAACTGTAACATCACCTGCTCCCAATAACTTTGACTGAACTGCAGCATCTATCGCTGTCATTCCCCCACCAATTACAACCACGTTGGAACCTACTTCGAGATTACTTAAATCATTTGACTGTCGTAATGAGGAAATAAATTCTACGGCATCTTGTATATTGTGTAAGTCTTCGCCATCGATATCCAAGCGACGAACATCGCCTAAGCCGACTCCGAGGAAAATAGCATCATATTCTTCAGACAAACCAGAAAGGCTAAAGTCTCTACCTAGTAAGTGATTGTGTTTGATTTTAATACCACCAATTTTTAACAACCATGCCACCTCTTTTTGAGCAAAATCGTTTGTAGATTTATACGCAGCTATTCCATATTCGTTTAAACCACCGGATTTTTCCTTCGTATCAAAAATAACAACATCATTACCTAACATAGCCAACCGATGACCAGCCGCTAGTCCAGCCGGACCCGCCCCAACTACTGCAATCTTTTTGTTAGTAGATAACGCCCTATCAAAAGGATGCTCACCAGCATCCATGACAGCATCAGTTGCGTAGCGTTGTAACAGGCCAATTTGTACAGGTTTGCCTTCTGCTTTTTCTCTGACACAGGCCTCTTCACATAACGTCTCAGTAGGACAAACTCTCGCACACATACCACCCAATATATTTTGCTCAAGGATTGTTTTAGCAGAGGCAGCAGGCATATCACTTGCTATCTGTCGAATAAAAAGTGGTATATCAATATCTGTTGGGCAAGCGCTTATACATGGTGCATCATAACAAAAATAGCACCTATCAGCGGCGACCGATGCCTCGTGTTTGTTCAATGGTGGGTGTAAGTCAGAAAAATTATTTTTCAGTGATGACTGAGTAAGCCTACCGGAAAGTAGACCCTCAGCTTCTGAGTAATTAGACATTTTAAAATCTCCACATTTTAAAATTTTTTTTGTAAGTTTTTTACCATTCGGTCAATTTTTTACTATTTGGTCTAATTTTTTTTAAAAATGCAAATAAAAAATTTCACTTTATTAATCAAAAACAAAAATGTTAACCTTTTGCTACATAAACAGACAATAATTTATAGAAGGGCCTCACAGTGACAAAAGTTTATCAAGTTGTGGTATACCATGAAATAAGCAACCAAGAAAAATTAGCAGCGTATGCTGAACTTGCTGGTCCGGCCATGAAGAAAGCAGGAGCAACATTTTTGGCAAGAGGTATTCCTTACTTGGTTCGTGAAGACGGTGTTGCATCAAGAACTGTATTAATAGAATGGCCATCAAGGCAAGCAGCTGATGAAGGCTATAATAGCGATAGTTATCAGGAAGCTATTCGGGTTTTGGATGGTGCTGCAAAAAGAGAATTCCGATACATGGACGCTCTTTAGGATATAGCGAGAGCAAACTATTAGTGTTGGGTCAAGTCACGACCAACACTTACACTCTGAACGGTCGTAGAACTTCTATCTAATGGGGGGAGAAATGCAGCTGCTTTTTCTTGCTCAATCGCTTTCACTAACTTTTTATGTACGATTAATTCCCTCACTTTTCTAGATGATCATGACTTTCATTATAATTTGATAAAAAGCGACTCAATCGAATGATTTCTAAGCCACAATCATCTAAAAATTTATAAACCCATTGGAAATAAAATCATACCGGCAACTGACATTCTTACTGTGGATGAAAAAATTTCAAAACTTTGACCAAGGAAATGGTTTATACTCGCTTGATCCTAAAAGAAATTCGGATGCCTCTCCAAACCAGTTTTTCATAGTCGTTCCAAGATCCGCTATAAAATTATTTTTTTCCTTTGTAAAAATCATCCAGAAAAACTGAATCAAAGCAAGCAATCCGATAATGGTTATGCCAAAATTAAAAATAATGCCGATAACCAACATCTGGAACCCACGTATTGCTAAAGATTTCCTATATTCGGACTTAATAGACATCTAAGTACTCTCAAAAAATTTCAGCCTATTAGCTTCTAAAATAAAGCAACGATAATCACAATGAATTTATAAAATACCATAATCCTATTGCGAAAGCAGACATTACAATTGCCCAGAAGATGCTATCATAGCGTGGTTCAGGGCTTCGACCTTTTTTCCTCTCAGCTATTTCTCTGGAATGTTGAAATTCATTGGATTTTTCAGCAACAGTGAGCTTTTCGATAATTTTGGACTCATCGCTTAACTCCTCTTTGTAAATTCTATTTTCGTCAACACCCGACCGAATTATCTCTTGGCTAATGAAAGAAGCTAGCTCATTCTTTAAAAAACCACCTCGAAGGGAATTCACTATTCTAAATAGAAGAATTCGTTTTTCCTCTTCTAGAACCGATAAATCATCTTGGAACTCTTCAAAGCTAATGCCTTGATCTACGCCAATAAGAGTATCGGTGGAATTGTCATAAGAATTTTTTAATCGTTGCAAAACATCAATTATAATTTTTGACTTGCCGAGAGATGAATGCTGAGATGGGTTAGCTTGATCAGAATTTAAAAACTCGATAAGGCGGAGTTTTTTCGTAATGTATTGATCTCTATACAAATCAATCAGTTTTTGCTCCTTCTCGTGGAGCTCTTCATTTAGAAATTCGTCTGTTATTCCAAATTTTACCAGCTGAGCTTCAAAATCCAAAAGAAAAACATGCAGTTCTCCTCGTTTTACACCCCTATTTATTTGAGGAAAGGCATGTAAAATGCGTAAAAGAATTCGAAGCTTTTCTTTTTCGTTAGACTGAGCATAGTCCAATAACCTCTTAATTCCATTTGCATAATGCTGTTCAGAAGAACTAAAATTTGCTACGATATTCTGCAGATTTGATATCTCTTCAACAAATGCTTTACGATTTTTCTTACCTTTGATCATATGACAACTTAAAATGAAAAATATAGCTAAAAAGAACTGCGTAGTTATACTACACTAATCTTTTAATAAATAAATAATTTAATCTATCAATACTGATTTAAGAAAGTAAATCCCGAGCCAGTTCCAATCCGTCTAAAAGCTTATCTACCTCCCGTTTTGTGTTATAAAAAGCAAATGACGCTCTGCAAGACGCATTAATCCCCATATGATGCATCAAAGGCCCTGCGCAATGCTGCCCAGCCCTTACTGCAATACCTTGCTTATCTAATATCGTAGAAATATCGTGAGCGTGAGCCGAACCCTCCAGAGTAAACGCAAAAATAGCGCCTTTCTTGATGGGTTTTCCCTGTATATTCAGCCAGTTTAACCCTTCTAATCTTTGCCTTGCATAGGATGTTAGATCACTTTCGTAAGCTTTAATGTTATCCATACCTATATCCATCATATATTCCAAAGCCACACCAAGGCCGATAGTTTGAACAATACCGGGAGTACCTGCTTCAAATTTCATTGGAGGATCATTATAAATTATCTTGTCCTTAAAAACGTCTTTTATCATGTCGCCACCGCCAAGGAATGGACGCATTGTTTTTTGAATGTCATTTCTTATGTAAAGTGCCCCTGAACCTGACGGTCCACACAATTTATGACCTGTTATAGCGTAAAAATCACAACCTATATCTGAAACGTTTACTGGCATGTGAACTGCTGCTTGCGATCCATCAACCAAAGAGACAATTCCTTTTTTTCTTGCTTCATGACATAGAGTTCTCACGTCCACTACTGTGCCTAAGACATTGGACATGTGCGTAATAGCCAGTAATTTTGTTTTTTCTGTAAACTGATCTATAACCGTTTGCGGTTCTAGATTGCCATTGGGATCACAATCAACCCATTTAATTTTAACACCCAGCCGCTCCCGCAAAAAATGCCATGGAACAATATTGGCGTGGTGCTCCATTACGCTCAATATAATTTCATCATCTTTTGATAAATGCTCCATAGCCCACCCGTAAGCAGCAAGGTTTATGCCTTCTGTTGTACCAGATGTGAACACGACCTCTTCCTCATGCTCGGCACTCAAAAATTTTTGAATAATTGCTCTTACACGTTCATAATTATCGGTAGCTAAATTTGATAAATAATGAAGCCCTCGATGGACATTTGCGTATTCATTTGAATAAGCATTAGAAATAGCATCTATCACTACCCCAGGCTTTTGATATGAAGCACCATTATCAAGGTAAACTAATGGCTTGCCATTAACTTCTCGCGATAGTATCGGAAATTCTGAACGCAATTTTTCTACATTAATCATTATAAAAACCTACTTAGCACACCACCAAAGATTAAACCCGTGCCTAAAAATGCAAATAAAGATCCAATCACTACCAACACTCCAGAAACAAATAAACTTTGCAGTCCGTGGGCAGACTTAACAAACGAAACCAGTATATAGAGACCCAAAATCACGAACCCAATTTGTAATATTCCCGCGAGGGGAGCCAAAATCAAAAGAACAAATACAACGAGTGATTGAAAAATTACCTGCAAAACTTGAGTCCAGGCCATAACGGATAGTATTTCACTAAAATTTGCATTGCCGCCAAACCAAGATCCACCGCGAGAAATAAAAAAAGCCGCTAAATAAGACGACATTAGAACTATAATCGCAGTACTTATTGGCGAAAACATTAACCCACCGGCCCGAACTTCTTCTGAAATATTGGGGTTCGGTATGAAGGCCAATATAGTGCTGACACAAGTTGCTGCTGTCAAAATCATCGCAGCAGAAGTTAAGTTCCAGCCTTGAGACAAAAGTAATTTCGTTGCCTCACCTGGATCAAGAATACTAATTCTTACTAAGTGGTAAACCTGGTTCATCGAACAACACCCCTACCCTGAGCACGAGTGACGGCGCTGAAAATAAAATAAGCTAACATCACTAGCCAAGCGAAACCAACGATATTTTCAGCAGTACCACTGCCAAGAAAACCCTTCACAATACCGAGTAACATCATAAGGGGAGAAGCCGCAAAGAATGACCAAAAAAGACCCATTCGAACCTGAGCTGAAGATTTACCTCCCCCAAGAACTTTATGAAAGAAGTAGACAAACAATGAAAGCGTGTAGAGCAAAAGAGGAGCAATCAATAACCATGCTAATAAACTTGCAGCCAAACTGGTTTGTAAATCAACGCCATCTAAATGTGCCTGTCGAGCAAGATAGGGCCACTGAGCTATGTAAGTTAATAGGCACGCCCCCATCAGATATCCTAAGGACGTAGATTCATTAGTTGGCCGCTCATACATGAGCTCGAAAGCCTTGGATGGAGACCTATAGGTTAACAAAACTCTGGACACAGCTGACATTAATTTCTGTGCCGATCCAACCAGCTAACCAAAAGCTTTAGTATTATGTCTTTCAAATTTTCGCTTTCAATTTCTTCTACAGCCTCGGCTAAAAAAGCCATCGTGAGCATATCGATCGCTATCAGTTTTGAAATGCCTCTCGATGTCAAATAAAACAAAGCCTCTTCATCTATCGCACCAGAAGTAGAACCGTGTGAGCATGCAACATCATCCGCATAAATCTCTAACTCAGGCTTAGCCAAAAATTGACTGTCCTCATCTAGCAGTAAAGATTGGCTAATTTGATACCCATCTGTTTTTTGCGCATTTGGTTTTACCAAAATTTTACCTTGGAAAACCCCAGTAGCGCCATTTCTCAGCACTTTTTTAAACACTTGCCTGCTCTCAGCTTCAACCGAGTCGTGAGTTACAAATACAGTATCATCATGATGAAAGTCGCCATCACCCACACAAGCTCCAGAAATATGTGCTGCTGCAAAATCACCCGCTATGTTGAGAAAGCACTCATTGCGCGTGAGCACACCATTAACGGTTAGGGTAAATGAATTAAATTTCGAATGACTGTTTAACTCTCCAAAGATATGTGTTGCAACTCTGCGTTCATGATCTCGACCTAACACCCGGACATGGTTAAAAGTCGCACTTTCCCCTATTTCAACTTCCATTACCTGATTTAATCTTGCCGCCGCAGATCCATTTTCCAGCAATGTCAACGCGGCTTTGTCATCAATCTTTATGACATGATGTAAGATCACATCTGAATATTCATTTGTGTTTTCATAGATGATATTAATGGGACGTTCGATACAGTCCTTGACATGTATCACTATGCCATCATTAGCAAAAGCGGTGTTATAAGCCGCCAGAGGCCTTGGAACAGGATCCTGACTTAAACTTTCATAACGACCATAAATATCTTTAGCCCAATGAAAATCTAATTCTTTAACGTCTGATAATTGCTCTATTGCGATCTCAGACGCATCACATTTGTCCGACTTTTCGGGCGCAAATACTCCGTTAACAAAAACTATTTTAACTGGGTTAGCAATCACAAAAATATCAGCAGCCTGATCTTCAATTACTGATGATTTATCGACTATTTTTTTCGTTAGGGTTATGGGATTTGTATACTTCCAGTATTCATCTCGAGAAGTTGGAAACCCACTGCTCAATAATCTATCATAAGCATTTTTCCGTGCATCAAAACTCCATCCAGAGCTCAATAAGTCAGATTTGTTAAGTTCTATCTGTTCTACATTATTTTGCCTTGGGAGATTCATTAAGACGCCTCATCAAGTATGTCCGAGTAACCATTATTTTCAACTTCTAGGGCTAAATCAGGACCACCAGTTTTAACAATTCTTCCATCAGCCATTATGTGTACCACATCCGGCTTTATATGGTCTAAAAGACGTTGATAATGGGTTATTACCAAAAAGCCTCTACCATTATCGCGAAGGGCATTAACACCTTTTGCAACTAGTTTCATTGCGTCGACATCTAATCCAGAATCCGTCTCATCCAAAATACATACCTTTGGTTCTAGCATTGCCATTTGAAGAATCTCATTACGTTTTTTTTCGCCACCAGAAAATCCAACGTTAACAGGGCGTTTCAACATATCAGCATCGATCTTCAATGTAGCCGCTTTTTCTCGAACCAACTTCAGAAAATCCGTTGCACTAATTTCCTCTTCTCCCCTAGTTTTACGTTGTGCGTTTAAAGCTGTGCGAAGAAATGTCATATTACCGACGCCGGGAATTTCAATCGGATATTGAAAGGCTAAAAACAAGCCAAGAGCTGCCCTTTCCTCAGGGTCTAGCTCAAGAATATCACTGCCATTTAACTCAACCCTACCCCCTGTTACTTTATATCCATCTTTACCAGATAAGACGTACGATAGGGTAGATTTTCCAGACCCATTAGGGCCCATTATTGCGTGCACTTTTCCAGCATCAACAGCTAAATCGACACCCTTCAAAATCTGCTTATCTTCATCCTCTAAAGAGACGTGTAAATTACTAATTTTTAACATTTTTACCTACCAGCAGTGAGTTACTTTTGTGTTTATTATGACAATAAAATTATAATCGCAACTATCCCACGGAACCTTCAAGTGATATTGCGACAAGCTGCTGTGCTTCCATCGCAAATTCCATGGGAAGTGCCTGCAGAACGTCTTTACAGAAACCATTCACAACCAACGCGACGGCTTCTTCTTCATCCATTCCGCGTTGTCGACAGTAAAACAGTTGGTCATCATCGACTTTTGATGTCGTGGCTTCATGCTCTACACGAGAAGAATTATTCTTAACCTCAATGTAGGGAACAGTGTGCGCACCACACTTATCTCCGATGAGCAGACTATCACACTGGGTATAATTCCTACTATTTTTCGCTCGGGGATGCATACTGACCTGACCCCTATATGTATTTTGCGCTACACCGGCTGAGATACCTTTGGAGACAATGCGCGATTTAGTATTTTTGCCCAAATGCAACATCTTAGTACCCGTGTCAGCCTGCTGATGATTATTTGCTATGGCAATTGAATAAAATTCACCCTGGCTTTCGTTTCCTCGCAAAATACAACTAGGATATTTCCAAGTAACTGCTGACCCAGTTTCTACCTGCGTCCACATTACCTTAGCTCTATCACCTCTACAGTCTGCTCTCTTGGTAACAAAATTGTAAATCCCACCATTTCCATTTTCATCGCCCGGGAACCAATTTTGAACAGTGGAGTATTTCACTTCGGCGTCTTCTTCCACCACAATCTCAACAACTGCCGCGTGCAACTGGATAGTATCTCTCTTCGGGGCAGTGCAACCTTCCAGATAGGAAACATATGATCCCTTATCAGCTATTATTAACGTTCGTTCAAATTGTCCTGTGTTTTCTGCATTAATACGAAAATATGTTGACAGTTCCATTGGACATTTCACCCCAGGAGGAATGTATACAAATGAACCATCTGAAAAAACTGCACTGTTCAATGTTGCATAAAAATTGTCAGAAGCAGGAACTACTGAACCAAGATATTTCCTAACTAACTCAGGATACTCTTTAATAGCTTCAGAAATTGAACAAAAAATAACCCCCGCCTTTTTTAACTCGGATTGAAAAGTTGTTCCAACGGAAACACTATCGAAGACAGCGTCAACGGCCACTTTTCTCTCACCCTCCGGTTTGTCTAAACCACTTTCAACTCCAGCAAGGATCATCTGTTCTTTTAGAGGTATTCCCAACTTTTCATACGTTGCCAATAATTTTGGGTCTACTTCATCGAGAGACTTGGGCTTTTCGACCATTGATTTCGGTCTAGCATAATAATACTGATCCTGAAAATCGATTTCGGGATAATTGACCATTGCCCATTTAGGTTCCGTCATTTTTGACCAACGCTCCAGAGCTTCTAATCTCCAACTAGTCATCCACTCAGGCTCGTTATTCTTTTCGGAAATCAGCTTTACGATATCCTCATTTAACCCTTTTGGTGCGTACTCCATTTCAATGTCAGTATTCCAACCATACTTGTATGTACTGACCTCACGAACAGCATCAATCGTTTCCTGATCTACACCCTCTTTTACCTGTAAAGTGTCCCCTGCTTCCATACCTATCTCCTAATTAAGCCTTCCTGCGGCTCATTACTTTTTTACCTGCGTCACAATACGCTTTCACAAAGCCGTTTATATCCTCAATAGTTGTTTCCGGCCCTAAACTGACCCGCAAACCACAACTTGCTTGTTCACTATCCAATCCCATACTCTGCAATACCGCCGATGCTTTAACTTTTCCACTAGAACAAGCCGAACCAGCAGATACAGCGTATCCAGCTAAATCCAACTGTATTACCTGAGTTTCACCGCTCCAACCTGGATTTACTATTAAACTGGTGTTGGGTAATCGTTTTGTCCCTCTGCCAATGAAAATAGTTTTGTTTAGAGATTCTTCAATCGAATTTTCTAGAACGTTTCTAAGTTTCTCAACCTCGTTCCAAACACCTTGCTCTAAATCAACCAGGGCTGAGGAGGCTGCGGCCGCCATACCTACGGCACCAATAATATTTTCTGTGCCAGATCTTCTACCCTTTTCTTGACCGCCACCTATTATTAGAGGCGATAAAGGCGTGCCATCTTCGATGATCAAAGCACCAACCCCCTTTGGACCTCCAAATTTGTGCGCAGAAACGATTGCTCTTTTTGCACCCAACCACTCAAAAGAAAAAGGTATTTTGCCAACTGCCTGCGTGACGTCGCTTAAAAAAATATCTTTGGGCAATTCTTGGAGGATGCCTGTCTCAGAATTAGCTAACTGAACTGCACAAGTTGAGGGATCTTCAACTAAAATTTCCCCAGAAGCAGAAGTAGTTAAAGTTTCTTCACATAGGCTCTTAATAGCATCGTGCTCAACACCAGAACACTGTATTTTATATGCATTTAACGCAATCGAAGCCGCCTCAGTCGCACCTGACGTAAAAACTATGGACGAAGGCCTACATCCGAGAGACTCGCCAAGACTATCCCGAGCATTTTCTAACAAGGATTTAGCCATTCTGCCCTCAAAATGAACTGACGAGGGATTACCAAGACAATTCATAGCATCTAACATGGCACGAGATGCTTCGGGCCGTAAATTTGTAGTAGAGTTATGATCTAAATATACTCTTTGCATTGTCTCACTGAGAATAAAGCACAAAATCCAATGACGTTATCAATCAATCCGCTGGTTCTAATACAGAGATAAGATTTGGAACAGCTGGACACGGAGCCAGCTCATTATCGATTACATCCGAAAGTCTTGTTTGGTGCAAGAATACGAAGACATGTGCGCTTAGACCCTCCCACAATCTGTTTGATAAAGACTGAGCTTTACTTCCAGAAACAGCCCCTTTGGCTCCCGCTCCAGTATCCAACGCATTCAATGACTCGTCGACGGCTTCTAACACATCCGAAACTCTAATTTCATGAACAGATTTACCTAGTTTGTAACCACCCCCAGGACCACGGGAAGCAACCACTAATTTTGCACGCCGAAGCTTCACGAAAAGCTGCTCTAAATAGGCTAAAGAAATTTTTTGCCTTTTTGAAATATCTGATAAAGTTACTAACCCCAAACCACCGTGTAGAGCAATATCGCATAGTGCAACCATTGCATAACGACCTTTTGTACTAAGCTTCATCAATTAGCCTTTCTAAATTCATTGACGTTATCCTAAACAACCCTTAAATGCACTGTAAGTTATCGACATCAGTGGAACTTAGAATAATTCTAAAGTTAATACCAGACACTGTCAACGCAATAGAAGGTTTAGTTGGAGTATTAATCAATGCCTGAGGTTATTTTTCCTGGACCTGAAGGGCGTCTTGAAGGACGTTATCATCCACAAAAAGATAGGGATGCTCCTATTGCAATTGTTCTACATCCTCATCCACAATTCGGGGGCACAATGAACAACAAGGTTGTATATAATTTGCATTATGCTTTCTACAACATGGGGTTCACAGTATTAAGGTTTAATTTTCGGGGAGTTGGCCGCTCTCAGGGAGAATATGACCAGGGCATAGGAGAATTATCTGACGCGGCTTCCGCTCTTGATTACCTGCAATCAATGAATAATAACTCGAAGCACTGTTGGGTTGCTGGATTTAGCTTTGGAGCTTGGATAGGAATGCAATTGCTAATGCGTAGACCAGAGATAACAGGTTTTATTTCGGTGTCACCACCGGCAAACATGTATGACTTCTCCTTTCTTGCCCCCTGTCCGTCGTCAGGAATGATCATAAATGGTGCTGCTGACCGTATTGCGCCGACGTCGGCGACAGTTGAGTTGGTAGACAAATTGCGGGAACAGCGAGGTATCACTGTGACCCATAATGAGATGGAAGGAGCTGGGCATTTTTTTGAAGAACCCTTCATGGATCCGATGCTGGAAACTGTAACCGCTTATGTTAAGAAAAGACTCACCGAAACAACACGCTAGCTCACTACTTACTGATTTTAAAATGAAAATAGAATTAGTTTTTTTCTTGAGCTAATTTAGCTAAGGCTTTCGCCAATGAAAATGACCCCTTGATACGATCCCTGTCTTTTAGCCAATCACGAATTACCACTAATTTATTATTACGAATTTTGGCAAGGCCGTTTTCATCGTTGATAAATTTTACTAAACCAGAGGGCGATTTGAATTTATCATTATAAAATTGAATTGTTGCACCTTTCGGACCACCATCCAATTTAGAAATATATGCCCTCTTACACATGGCTTTTATTCGAACGACCAAAAGCAAAGTATTAACTTCTTTAGGTAACTCCCCAAAACGATCAATAAGCTCAGCCGCGAAACCTTCCAGTTCAACTTTAGAGGTCAAACTAGATAATCTTCGATATAAACCTAGGCGAGTGTCCAGATCTGAAACATAACTTTCAGGAATTAGAACGGGTACACCCAAATTTATTTGTGGCGCCCAGGTATCATCAATGTCAGAAAGGCCTTCTAATTTACCAGCTCGCATTTTATCCAAGGCATCGTCTAACATAGACTGATAAAGTTCATATCCTACATCACGAATTTGACCAGACTGCTCGTCTCCCAGCAAATTGCCAGCGCCTCTAATATCTAAATCCTGGCTTGCCAGCGTAAACCCCGCACCCAACGTGCTTAGAGAAGCTATAACTTTGAGCCTTTTTTCTGCTTCTGTTGTAAGCTGCTTTCTCGGCTTGGTGGTCAGAAATGCAAAAGCCCTGGTTTTAGAACGCCCTATTCTGCCTCTTATCTGATAAAGTTGCGCTAAGCCAAACATATCAGCGTTACTAACAATTAATGTGTTAGCTCTTGGAATATCTAACCCAGATTCCACAATTGAAGTTGCAACAAGAACATCAAATTTCCCATCATAAAAATGATTCATACGCTCATCTAATTCAGGTGAAGACATCTGGCCATGAGCAGTTATAAAATTTATTTCTGGAATTTGATCAGTCAAAAAACTCTCTATTTCTTGCAGATCAGATATACGCGGAGCAACAAAAAATGACTGACCACCCCTGTAATGTTCTCTTAACAAGGCTTCTCTTACAACGATAGCATCGAATTCACTTACGTATGTTCGAATAGCAAGCCTATCGACTGGAGGTGTGCCGATAATCGATAGATCACGCACACCAGAAAGCGATAACTGTAATGTTCGTGGGATTGGGGTAGCGGTTAAAGTTAGAACGTGTACGTCTGATTTTAATTGCTTTAATCTTTCTTTATGCCTTACTCCAAAATGCTGTTCTTCATCAATAATTAGTAAACCAAGATTTTTAAAATTGACCGAGTTGGCCAAAACGGCATGCGTACCAATTACAATATCAACAAGACCACTACTCAACTCCTCCCTAGTTTGTTCATTACTTTTCACACTTTGAAACCTGCTTAAACCGCGCACTTCAAGGGGAAAGCCCCTAAATCTCTCTTCAAAAGTCCTTTTGTGTTGGCGAGCAAGAAGTGTTGTTGGAGCAATTAGCGCCACTTGTAGACCAGACATTGCGGTGACAAAAGCTGCTCGCATGGCAACTTCGGTTTTACCAAAGCCGACATCTCCACAGATCAGACGATCCATTGGCCTTCCAGACCCGAGGTCATCTATTACCTGTCGTATTGCCTCCAATTGATCATCAGTCTCTTCATAAGGAAATCTAGCAGAGAATGCCTCCCATATACCATTAACTGGCTCTAATATTTGAGCACGCCTTAAAGATCTTTCCGCAGCAACCCGGATGAGTTTCTCTGCTATATCTTTTATGCGATCCTTTAACTTCGCCTTCTTAGCCTGCCAAGCTGCTCCGCCTAAACGGTCTAGTAGACCTTCTTCGTGCCCATATGAAGTTAATAAATCTATATTCTCAACTGGCAAATAGAGCCTCGAACTTTCAGCATATTCTATTAGCAAACATTCGTGAGCTGCACCGCCAACCGTCAACACTTCGAGACCGATATATCGCCCAATACCATGATCAATATGCACGACGAGCCCACCAATATTTAACTCTTGGGTATCTGTGAGAAAATTTTCTGGCCTTCTTTTTTTAGGTCTCCTAATTAATCGATCACCCAGTATATCTTGTTCAGATATTACTGTCAGATCAGAGGTTTCAAACCCTTGATCCAAGGGCCAAACGCTTAAATAAAGAATATGTTGACTTATCCCACTCCAGTCTGAGACAGTTACTGGCTTTTGAAGCCCCTCATCTTCGATGAGCCCTGACAACCGCTCCATTGATCCCTCAGAATACGAAGCAATCAATACTGGTCCAAAGTTCAATCTATCTTTGATATGATCAGCTAAGCTACTGAATAGATTAAAATTATCAGATTGTCTTTCTGGTGTAAAATTTCGCCCAATTCGACCTCCTACATCTACTATATTTGGCCCCAAAGCTTGCGGTAATGAGTGAAAGACTAAGGATCTTCTGTTTTTTAGGATTGTTTTCCAATCATTTTCATCAAGATATAATTCACTGGGTTTTACCGGCTTGTAGGCATAATCTTTAGTGGGCTTGTTTTTATTTGCAAAATTTCTGGCTTCATATTGATCAGCAACTAGATTACAGCGTGAAATAATATCAGTTGCCAGCTTGTAATCCATGGTAATCGTGGCCGAAGGAACGTAGGAAAAAAAAGTATCAAGCTCCATATAAAAGAATGGCAACCAATGCTCCAGACCTTGGTACTTCCTTCCTGCGCTTACAGACTCATATAATGGATCATTAGCAAAAGACGCACCAAACTGTGAACGATATGCTTGCCTGAAATTTTTTATAGAAATTTCATCTAGAACAACTTCTGATACAGGAGCCAATTCAATTTCATTTAATTTTTTGATTGTTAGTTGAGTTTCTGGGTCAAAAAGACGTGCTCCATCTAGAATGGCGCCAAAAAGGTCTAAGCGGACGGGGTTTGTATATCCCGGTGGAAATATATCAATAATTCCTCCTCGAATTGCATATTCGCCTGCTTCTCTTACTGTCGAAGACTTTGTAAACCCCATCCTTAGAAGAAATTCTCTTAGACGCCTTTCGTTGATATTTCGACCTACTTCAGCTTTGAAGTTATAGCCCTGAACGTCAGATTTGGATGGAACTTTCTGTAAAACAGCATTGAGAGTAGTTAAAACAATAAAATTTCGATCGGTATTTTCAGCAAATTTTGAAAGCACTGCCATTCTTGCTGAGGATATTTCTAGGTTTGGAGAAACCCTGTCATAAGGCAGACAATCCCAACTAGGGAATGTAAAAACTTCAATTTCGGGACTAAAAAACTCAATAGCGTCAGACATAGCACGCATCCGTTTATCATCTCTGGCAACGTGAATTACCGAATTATGCTTCTTATTTAGCTCATCCAAAATTATTTTAGCGTCATAACCCTCTGGAGTACCACAAACTGTAATTTCATTTAACATCAGAAAGTATTACCATTAATTAATTCTTAAACAATTTTCTGTGAATTTTAGAAACAAACTATTTGGAATTGAGTTCGCTATGCTTCGTTAATTCCAAATAGTTTGGTGCTTTAACATTGTAAATATAACCCAGCAAAAAATTATACTAATTGTAAATAGTGCTAAAAGCTGTGAGTTACGTCTATTCAAGCGGATTTGTAAAAAAAGCTCTGACGGACTTAAATTTTGAGTCAGAATTTTATTAGCTAGATTTAATCTGATAAGTGCGAGAGTCGGGATAGGCAAAAACACGAAAAATAATGCCTGCAAAAATTCACTACCATATATTATAGCTGTTGATGCCCAAAAGCTAGAAAGAAAAGCAAGCAACAGAATAAATATCCAATGTTTGGTTAATTGGTATTTTTTTACAAAACGAGAGGCCAAAAATCTTGTTACTTTACTGAGTTCTAATAACTCTTCCTCATTATTATTTGCTTGGCACCATGTACTATATTGAAGTCCAAAAATGGAATTGCACTCAAAGTACCAAAAGATACATAAAAAAAACCAAAACCAAATAGAGGTAAAGGAAGTAAAATGAATATATTCTGAAGCCACTAGACCGATCCGCTGATAATATTCTCTAAATAAAGCTAATGTTAAAAAAAAGGCAAGTTCACCGTTCATTTACTTAACGATGCTTGATACGACTCCTAAATCATGACAATTTCAGAAAAAATGACTTTAAGAGAGGAGCCATGAATGAACCCGCGTCAAGCAGCTTATCCGACATCGCGACATCGGCGTCTACGTAAATCGTCTGCAATTCGGAGTTTATCCCGGGAAAATAATTTATGTGCTCAAGATTTAATCTGGCCCGTATTTATTTGCGAAGGAGATAGCCTTGAAGTCCCAATAAAATCCATGCCAGACGTCTTCCGATATAGTGTAGACATGATAGTTGAAAAAGCAAAATTCGCAGCCGATCTGGGCATACCTGCAATATGTTTATTTCCATATACCAATCAGAAGTTAAAAACGCAGGATTGTGCAGAGGCCTGGAACCCCCAAAACCTGTCTAACAAGGCTACAAGAGCAATAAAGAAAGCTGTGCCTAACATAGCCGTAATGACTGATGTAGCTTTAGATCCATATAATATTGATGGGCACGATGGCTTTGTAGAAAATGGTGTTATTTTGAACGACAAAACTGTTCACGCTTTGGTAAAGCAAGCTCTCTCTCAAGCAGAGGCAGGAGCGGATATAATTGGCCCATCAGACATGATGGATGGAAGAATAGCAGCGTTGCGCGACGCTCTCGAATGTGAAGGACATCATGACGTACTTCTACTCTCTTACGCTGCAAAGTACGCTAGTGGCTTTTATGGCCCTTTCAGAGATGCGGTTGGAGCCTCCGGAGCTCTCAAAGGAGATAAAAACACCTATCAAATGGATCCAGCTAATGGTGATGAGGCACTTCGTACTATAGCGCGAGATTTAGATGAAGGAGCAGATATGATTATGATCAAACCTGGGATGCCTTATTTGGACATATGCAGACGTGCCAAAGATACATTTGGCGCTCCAACTTACGCTTATCAAGTATCAGGGGAATACTCGATGCTTCAAGCTGCCATGAAAAATGGATGGCTTGATCCAAATAAGGTAATAATGGAGAGCCTATTGTGTTTTAAAAGAGCAGGGTGTGACGGCATATTAACTTACTTTGCCCCTACAGTTGCTAAAGAGTTGAATAATTAATACTACATCTAGCTTCAAAGTCTAAGGACTGCTATAATACAACTCTAAAGAATATTTGGAGCAGGAATTGAATGAAAAATATAAACCGTAGAAACACTATAACGCTTGGAATGTCGGCATTAGTGGTGGGTGCTTGTTCTCTCAGGCCTTTCACTGGATCACGAAACCGACAAGATGGTGCTGACAAAATCGATGCGCGTGTGCTACAAACAATTCAGCAAATGCAAACCGAATTCCCCGAAACCTCCGAATTGAAGAAACAAGCGGCAGGAATGCTTATCATGCCTTTAATTACTGAAGGAGGATTTGGTTTTGGTGTAGGTTATGGAAGGGGCGCATTACTAATAAATGAAGCAACGGTAGACTATTACTCAGCGGCGAATGCTAGTTACGGCTTACAAATTGGTGCCAGTCAATATGCGCATGTTTTGTTTTTCATGACTGAAAATGCCTTAAATGATTTCAGAAGCTCAAGAGGATGGTCAGCTGGAGGGGATATTGAGTATGCTTACAGGCGTTCAGGTGAGAGTTTTAGAGCAAATACTACAGAAGCAAACTCTCCAATAATTGGCTTAGTTTTTGGTGAAGCAGGCTTTAAAATTGGAGCGACTATTGAGGGCACAAAATATACAAAGATAATTCCTTAAATAAATATAGGGTCCACTGAAATAAACAAATATTTGAGTTATAAATTGCTCAAAATTAAAAATTGTATGACATATAAATTTGCGACCTGCTTAGCGTACTTGCTGTTCGCATTTGTGAAACTAGAAGTGAGAAAAACTTGACCGACGAAATTCAGAATCCTAGCGATACAGACGATGTTCAGAAGTCTACCAGCAGCCATCATGGCCCAAGCGTATCAATAACAAAAGAACTAAAGACATCTTATTTGGACTACGCGATGAGCGTGATTGTAAGCCGGGCAATACCTGATTTGCGAGATGGGCTCAAACCTGTGCATCGACGCATCTTATACGCAATGCACGATAGTGGAAACACACACGAAAAGAGCTATCGTAAGTCTGCGCGTCCAGTCGGTGACGTTATGGGGAAATTTCATCCTCATGGAGATAGCGCTATTTATGATGCACTTGTAAGGATGGCTCAACCTTTTTCAATGTCGCTACCATTATTGGACGGACAAGGTAATTTTGGTTCAATGGATGGAGACAATCCAGCAGCAATGAGATACACAGAAGTTCGCATGGATAAACCAGCGAGTTTTCTGCTCGCCGACATCGAAAAAGATACCGTTAATTTTCAAGATAATTACGATGGAAAAGATCGGGAACCTACCGTTTTACCGGCGCGATATCCTAATATGCTGGTAAATGGCGCCGGGGGAATTGCTGTCGGCATGGCAACAAATATTCCACCTCACAATCTGGGCGAAGTAATCGACGCTACACTGGCTCTCATTGAAGACCCAGACTTAACCAGTGAAAACCTTGTCGAGTTTGTCCCTGCTCCTGATTTTCCAACGGGAGGTATAATTCTTGGCAGATCTGGTGCCAGAAAGGCCTATACTGATGGTCGTGGTAGCGTTTTAATCAGGGCAAAAACAAGAATAGAGGAAATAAAAAAAGACCGTTATGCGATAATCGTAGATGAGATTCCTTATCAAGTTAATAAGGCCTCAATGATTGAAAAAATAGCCGAACAAGTACGAGAGAAGAAAATTGAGGGAATTTCTCACGTGCAGGATGAAAGCGACAGAAATGGTGTACGTGTTGTAGTTGAATTAAAACGCGATGCTACCCCAGATGTAGTATTGAACCAATTATTTAGATTTACCCCAATGCAAACATCATTTGGTTGTAATATGCTAGCACTAAACGGGGGCCGCCCGGAACAGCTCACATTAAGAACCTTTTTAACAAATTTTATCTCTTTCCGTGAAGAGGTCGTTGCTAGGAGAACGGCGTTTGAACTGAGGAAAGCTCGGGAACGAAGTCATATTCTTTGTGGGCTAGCCGTAACCGTATCCAACGTTGATGAAATAGTTAATACTATTCGGGCATCATCCGATGCGTCCGAAGCGCGCGAAAAACTAATGAAACGCAGCTGGCCGGCTAACGATATTCGAGACTATATTGTCCTTATTGACGACCCAACCCATAAAATAAATGAGGATGGTACTTATAACTTATCAGAAGCTCAAGTCAGAGCCATTTTAGAACTCCGTCTACAGCGTCTCACGCAAATCGGAGTTAAGGAAGTCACGGACGAATTAGAGGCTCTATCGTCCAAAATAAAAGATTACTTAGAAATACTAGCTTCTAGATCAAAGATTATGTCTATAATTTCATCGGAACTTAATGAAGTAAAAGATCAATTTTCTGTAAACCGTAGGACCGAAATAATCGATTGGGCTGGCGATCTTGAGGATGAAGACCTGATTGAGCAAGAAGACATGGTCGTTACTATTACATCCGGCGGATATATAAAAAGAACACCATTAGTAGATTTTAGAGCCCAACGACGTGGCGGCAAAGGTCTAGCAGGAATGCAAACTAAGGACGAAGATGTCGTAACGACTTTGTTTGTCGCAAACACGCATACTCAGTTATTGTTTTTTTCAACCGACGGAATGGCGTATAAGCTCAAAACTTGGCGATTACCACTCGGTTCTCGCACCGCCAAAGGAAAGGCAATCGTCAATATTTTACCAATTCAAGCTGGTGTTTCTATAGCAGCAGTTATGCCCGTAGATGCACAAGAAGAAGAATGGGGAGAACTGCAAATCATTTTCTCAACCTCATCTGGTGATGTTAGAAGGAATGCCCTGTCAGATTTTACAAATGTTCGGTCAAATGGAAAGATAGCAATGGATCTTCCAGAAGACATAAAACTGGTCAATGCCAGGATTGCAAATGAGAATGATGATGTAATGCTAGTAACAGACAGTGGTCGAGCGATAAGATTTTCAACCACTTCTTTAAGGATATTTAAAGGAAGAAAGTCAACTGGCGTAAGGGGAATTAAACTTCTGGGTGATGACAAAGTAGTTTCAATGTCGATAATTCGGCATTTTGAAGCTTCCCCGGATGAGAGATCTGCATATCTAAAAATGAGAAGAGCTGTTGCTGGAATGTCAGACGACGAAGTAAGCGCTCAAGAAGATGAAGATGAAGAAATTAATGCTAACGCAACAATTTCTCAAGAAAAGTATGCAGAGATGTCTGCTGTTGAAAATTTGATACTGACTATAACCTCAAGCGGATCCGGCAAACTATCTTCAAGCCATGATTACCCAGTAAGAGGTCGCGGTGGAATGGGTGTATATGCGATTGATAAAAAAATGCGAGGCGGTCTGTTGGTTGCAAGTTTTCCAGTTGAAATAGAGGACCAAATTATGCTTGCGACATCAAATGGCCAATCCATCCGAGTCCCTGTGGAAGGAATTTCGTTTAGATCTCGTTCTGCCGGGGGAGTAAAGGTATTCAATACTGGCGAAGACGAACAAGTAGTTTCTGTCGCCTGGATTGCTGAAAGAAGCGAAGATGGCGAAGATGAAACTTTTGAAGAAGATACAACCAACTAAAAATCCAATCAGAGTCATTTAGATAATTGTGAAATTAGGTTAAACCATACATTGAGCTATATTTTTTTTCGATATAAGAAATCAGTGGTTTGGCAGTTATATCAAAACCGCAAGCACGTTGAATTAAATCAACTGGCGAATATAACGAACCGTGCTTGTGGACAGAATTTGTTAACCAGCCAGTAGCTTCAGTTAAGTTTCCTGAATTCAAATTTTGATCTAACTCAGGTAAGTGACCCTGCATTGCTTCAAACAAACATCCAGCGTAAACATTCCCTAATGAATAGGTTGGAAAATAGCCAAAAAGCCCTTCAGACCAATGAACATCCTGTAAAACACCATCACTGGGGTATTTTATAACTAACCCAAAATCTTTTTGAAACTCCTCATTCCAGACGGATTCAAGGTCACCTGCAATAAGGTCACCATCAAAAAGCCACCTCTCCAGCCGATATCTAAGTAAAACATGAAGATTATATTGCAACTCATCTGTCTCAGTTCTTATAAAACCATTTTTAACCGCGTTGACTGCCTTATAAAAAGAAGTACTATTTTTAAAACCAATATCACCAAAATAATGGGTGAATTTATGGAAAAGCCAGCTAGTGAAGGCTTCAGATCGACCCAGTTGGTTTTCCAGTATTCTACTTTGACTTTCGTGCACTCCCATGGATACACCCCGCCCAATATTTGAAAAATTATATTTTTTTTCAATATTTTGTTCGTACAACGCGTGCCCAACTTCATGAATAGTGGAATAAATACTGCCTAAGGGATCATTTTCGTCGAAGCGGGTCGTAATCCTTACATCATTTCCACTACCAGAGCAAAACGGATGAACCGCAGTATCTATGCGCCCCCGCGAGAAATCATATGTAAAAGTATGAGCGATTTCATTACATAACTGCCTTTGCTTGTCTAATGGGAAAAAACCAGTTATTTCCTGAGCTGGTGGTTGGTCAAGGACAAGTGACCTTAAATCAACCAGTGCCGGTCTCAATGAATTAAAAATTTTATCTATATAATCTGATTTCACATCTGGTTCATAGTCTTGCAACAAAGCATCATACCTTGATAAGCCCGAACCTTGCCTAATAGCATCTGCCTCTTCTTTTCGTAATTCAAGTACTTTTGAAAAATGTGGCAAAAATTGCTGAAAATTATTATTTTTTCGTGCGTTGACCCATACCGAATGAGCGAGAGTAGTCTCCTTTGCTAAGGCACCTACTAATTCAGTCGGTACTTTAAGAGCGCGTGTTAAGTCTTTTTTCATCAGCTTAAATTGTCTTAACTCAATTTTTGACAACTTTTCTGGTTCTATTGAATCGACCAAATCTGAGAACTCGCCAGAAGTCTGGCGCTTGTGAGCAATAATCATTAGGCTAGCTTGCTCTTCAGCCCTATCTTCTATTGCCCCAGTCGGCATAATAGCCTCTTGATCCCAGCTATTTCTTTCAATGACTTTTTTTAAGGCCAGAGTAATTTTATTAAATTCAAATAATTCATCAAAGGGACTAACAGTTTTATTCAAATCTAATATCTCGCCTCAACTTAACGACTGTTTTGGTGGAAAAGCAGCCAAGAACCGAGCCCTAATTATGGCATACCAAAGAACAATCGCACCAAATTGGTGAAAGATAGCAATATGCCATGGTGAAGAATACATAACTGTTATAACTCCAATGGTCATTTGCAAAAATATAACGAGCATTACCAAAGATATGGCATTTCTAATTTGCGAATTTCCAGATTTTCTAGACCTAAACCAGACATATATCCCGAATAAAAATAAAATGTACCCAGACATTCGGTGTATAAATTGAACTAAACCATCGTCTTCAAAAAAGTTTCTCCACACCGGTTCTAATGCAAATAAATCCGGCGGCAGAAAGCCCCCAGCCATTAACGGCCAATCTACATAATTTCTTCCTGCATCAATACCTGCAACCAATGCACCCAAGAGAATTTGTAAAAAAATAAGGTGCATTAATCCGGTACTTTTACTATAAGTTGATTGATCTCTGGTTCGCAAACGAACTAATAAATCTGCCTCCGATAAACCCAAAATTAAAGTGTACCAAAGTATGAAGCCTAATATAATAAAGGCAATGCCCAAATGGGTAGCGAGGCGATAGCTGGCTACATCAAGCATATTATTAGACAGGCCAGAAGATACCATCCACCATCCAACAGCACCCTGAAAACCACCCAATGCCCCAAGTGTCAATAAACGGCCAGTCCACCCCACTGGAATTTTTTTTGATACTAAAAACCAAGAAAATCCCAAAAACCAAACCAAACCAATAATTCTACCCAGCTGACGATGCCCCCACTCCCACCAATAAATTATTTTGAATTCACTCAACAACATTCCTGAATTTTGCAAAATATACTCAGGGATAAGCTTGTACTTTTCAAACTCAAGATCCCATGCTTGTTCAGTGACTGGAGGAAAGGCACCTAATATTGGTTTCCATTCTGTAATTGAAAGCCCACTATCGGTTAAACGAGTTAAGCCCCCTACCAAAATCATAAAAACTAGTAATACAGATAAGCATATCAACCAGGCTCTAATCTGAATTCGATCTGAGATAAGCTCAGCCTTTTCAATTATACCTGTTTTTATCTTAGGATTTGCGCGTTCTGTGTCAAAGTCCGAAACTTCCTCAAAAATACTACGCTTAGATACCATGGTTTTTCCAAATTCTGAGTTGCCGATAACATTTATGTAAGAAATAGTATGGTGCCTAACTATTACAAATCACGGGACTTTATCAAGTGACGCAAAATACCATGAAAAGCCCGGACATCAGACACAGTTAAAGGTAGCCTCGACCATATATTTCTTAAATTACTTTTCATTGAACTAGCTTTATCTATCGGAAAGAAATAGCTCTTTTTTTCTAACTCAATTTCATAATGCTGCGCAAGCTTTTCAATCTCTATAATTGAAGCCGCTTCCGTTTGGCTTTTTTGCTTGCTTTTGACTGTATGAACTTGCGCAGCCAAGAACCATTCATACGACATAAGCAAGACACTTTGCGCTAAATTTATAGATGAGAAGTATGGGTTTACAGGGACAGTTACCAACGCATTGGATCGGACCACTTCTTTGTTTTCCAATCCAGCCCTTTCTGGGCCAAAAATAAGACCAACGTTCTCCCCGTCAGAAATTTTTTTTGAAGCAATTACCATTGCCTCTTTTGGACTATAAACCGGTTTTGTCAGGTCACGGCTTCTTGCTGTCGTTGCAAATATAAAATGACAATCACTTACCGCATCACTAAAGTTCGAGAAATGCCTAGCCTTATCCAACACTCTGCCAGCTCCAGAAGCTGTTGCCACAGCATTCTGACTGGGCCAACCATCCCTTGCCTCTACAATTCGCATGTTTTCTAATCCAAAATTCAGCATTGCTCTAGCTGCAGACCCAATGTTTTCACCCATCTGTGGTTTAACTAGAATTATTGAGGGTTGCTTGTCGCTGGAATACATATTTAAATCCTGTTCTTATTAAAGCACTTAGAGTAGAATTGAAAATAATAAAACCTTCATCTTCTCGTAAATATTTATTTTCCAAAATACGGTAACAAGCAGTGTAATTAGAATGCAGCAAGATAATCCAATAACATATTTAATTACGCCCTCAGAATTTGAGCTGCGCACTTTTTCAATTTCATTGGAAAGAGTTCTGGATAAGCATAATGTGGCCTGCGTTCGTTTGGAGCAATCAACAAGGGATGAAATAACAATCGGAAAATCTGCAGACACGTTAAGAGAAATTTGCCATAGCCATGACATACCGTTAATAATGGATACCCATTTTATGCTGGTCGAAAAATTTGGGCTCGATGGCGTTCACCTCAAGGATGGCTCAAAGACAGTTCGAACTGCTCGAAAGGCTCTTGGCAAAGACTCAATAATTGGAGCATATTGTTCTCAATCCAAGCATGAGGGAATTAATGCTACAGAAGCAGGAGCAGATTATGTCAGTTTCGGCCCTATGTCGGGAGATTTGGGAGACGGAAAGCATGCCGACCCTAAATTATTTGAATGGTGGAGTGAAATGATTGAATATCCTATAGTTTCGGAGACTGGACTTACATTGCAGCTGGTAAGACGAATAGCGAACAATTGTGATTTTTTAGCATTCAGAGAAGAAATTTGGGAAGCTGAAAATCCGTCCAAAGCTCTTGATCTGTTTTTAAACGAGATTTAATTTAATCAAATTCATCAAACTTACCATGGAATAAGTGACTATTTCTCACATCTGCCTCAAGTAGTTTTGCCAATTTTTTCCGATTTCCATGATTTGAAATTGCTCTAGGTTCATGAAATATTAGTTCTATGCAACCTTGCTTAACGCTTCCAAGAGTATGCACTAAATGGGCTCCAAAACTCATTTCTCCCCACCATCCGTAAAACCATGGATTAGCCCCATTAGGAGCATGATAAATTACCGTTACCGGCTGAATGAACAAATCTTGGGGAACGTTCATCTCAAAAAAAGCTGCAAATAAACTGGATTTGAATGGAAGTACACGTAAACTGTCCGTGGAAGTGCCCTCTGGAAAAAATAATAGTTTATGCCCGACTTGTAACCTCTCAGTGAATACAACTTTTTGTTTGCGGGCCTGAAGTGCGTTTCTTTGAATAAATACTGTACCAGTTGCTCTGGCCAGCCAGCCGATTCCCGGCCAATTAGCAACTTCCGATTTTGCCACAAAATAAATTTTCTGAGTCGCGTTTAATGCAAAAATATCTAGCCAAGAGGAGTGGTTTGCAACCACCGCGCCCCTTTCTATCATCGGAGCACCCCTGACTTTAAGGGAAATTCCCAAAAGAAATAAAGAGGTTCTGCAAATAACCTGGGTCAGATATTGTGTTGCCGATCGTTGCGAAGTTAAAAATAGGACTTCAAAAATTCGTAAAAAAAAGTGAAGTATTAGCCCTCCAAACACCACAAAAGCTACAGCAAAACCACGTAAAAAAACAAATACCCAGTTGACCAATAAAAGCTCACCTGTTGTGGGTTCCTTTCGTCCTTGCCAAGAAGTACTCATTAGAAATAATTTTCTTTTTTGTAAACAGAAAGTCTTTTTAAATCAGCTCTCTTAACATCGAGTAACATACACACATCTATGGTGTTAAAAGATTGATCGATATAGGCGTCTTTTCCAACAAAACCACCGATCCTAAGATAAGCTTTTATTAAAGGTGGAATTTGTTTCATAGCTTTAACACGATCTACTTCGTTCCAATCAACTAAATCCATTCTCTGATTATTCGGCGGTTTTGCTGTTACCATTAAATTTTGAGGAGCAAGATATTTATTATGGAGCAAACTCAGCGACGCTGCAATTTTGGTTGTATTGGTTCCAGGGAAACTAGCAACACCAAATAAAATTTCTATGCCATGGCGTTGAACGTAGTCAGATATACCAGACCAAAGGTAAGTCAAAGCCGCCCCACCACGATAGGACTTATGAATACAAGAGCGCCCCAATTCCATAATTTTTCTACCTGAGGTTTCTAATTTTTCGAGGTTATATTCAACCTGAGAGTAGTAACTCGCCCCAGTCGGAAGCTTATAATCAGGTAGTAAACGATAAACACCAACGACCCCCATATTTTTTTCCAGTTTATTGTTATCAAATAGGAGTAAATGATCGAAATACTCGTCAAATTTATCTATTTCCAGACGAGACTCATGATCCACTAAGTCCGAGGTTGCTCCCATTTCATTTATAAAAACCTCATATCTTAAATGTTGCGCCGCCTTGACTTCATCAGAGTCCCGAGCAAGCCTCACCGTAAAATTATTCAAACTATATTTCTCTCACATTACAAATTTATAAGTTATTTCAGAATTTAAGAAGGGATTCGATAGTTGCTCATAAGTGTGTAAGGGCAACGGTCAGTTCACGACCTCCAATGCAATTAACGATCCGTCGATAACTAGTTTTCCCATATCCTCAAAATTAACTGTAACTTTATAACCTATTTTTGATTGTACTTGACCGTTACCCCACTCTGGCGCATTGGGGTTAGTCACAATGTCACCGGGTTCTAAAAAAGGATTCAAATCAACATACTCGTCCACCATTTCTTTTATCCAAATATCTTTAAGAATTCCAAGTTCATAATTAAAGTAGACCTTGGCAAACTAATGTAAATCATCGCCGAATATAACGCACAATTTTTAATCGCGGATAGTGCCATTCCCCTCCACTAAATACTTAAACGACGTTAACTGATTTACGCCTACAGGCCCACGTGCATGCATTTTCCCCGTTGCAATTCCAATTTCGGCTCCCAAACCAAATTCTCCACCGTCAGCAAACTGCGTAGATGCGTTGCACATAACTATTGCGCTATCTATTTTCGAAAAGAACAAATTTTTTGCAGAACTATCCTCAGTAATTATACAATCTGTATGGCTTGAAGAATGTATCGTAATATGCTGAATTGCATCACTTATATTTTTTACCTGTCTAACTGCGATGATAGGAGCAAGATACTCCCTTCCCCAATCGTCATCACTTGCAGACTTTACACCATCAAGGTTAGAGAACTCAGAACTAACTCTGACTTCAACACCAGCCTCACTAAGTGAGTCTATTATTTTAACTCCCAATTCTTCAGATATATCTTCATGAATTAGAAGACATTCAGCGGCTCCACAGATACCATACCGCCTTGTTTTTGCGTTTAAAACAACATCTAAAGCTTTTTTTGCATCTGCCATTTTGTCAATATAGACGTGAACGACTCCCTCGAGATGAGCAAAAACAGGAACGCGTGCCTCTTCTTGCACTAAACTAACAAGGCCTTTACCTCCGCGAGGTACAATTACGTCGATAAATTCCGTCATCCGCAACAAAGATTTTACTGCTCTTCGATCTTGAGTAGGTACGATTTGAATAGAAGCCTCTGGTAAGTTTGCAATCTTTAAGCCCTCAAGCAAGCAATCAAAAATTGCTTTTGATGAATAGAAGCTCTCGGACCCCCCTCTCAGGATAGTGGCGTTACCTGCCTTTAAACATAAAGCACCCGCATCAGCAGTTACATTAGGCCTACTTTCATATATTACACCTATCACCCCTAAAGGTGTGGTTACCCGTTTAATTTGGAGTCCAGATGGTCGCTCCCATTGACTCAAGACATTGCCAAGTGGGTCTGGCAACTCAGAAATAACTTTAAGACTATTTGCGATTGATTTAATTCTTGTATGATCCAAAAAAAGACGATCCAACATTGCATTGTCTAGGCCTTTATCTCGCCCATTGGACATGTCTATCTCATTTGCAGATAAAATAACGTCAATATTATTTAAAATAGAATTTGCAGCTTCAAAAATCGCCAATGATCTTTGTGCAGAGGCCGAACAAGCAAGAGTTGCTGCTGCCTCCTTGGCTCGGGAGCCTAAAAGTTGCATTTGAGCATCAAATCCAGACATGAAAACTTCTCCAATTAAAAAGCTATATTATCACGGTGTACAATAACGTCTCGACCGACATACCCAAGGATTTTTTCTATTTCACTAGTCTGACAGCCTATTATTGACCTCGCCTCATCACTAGAATATGCACACAATCCAATCCCCAAAACATCACCTGCAGAATTCGAAATCGATACAGCATCACCTCTCTCAAATGACTTTCGCACATCTAAAACTCCCGCCGGTAAGAGGCTTTTACCAGAGTTAAGCGCTTTAACTGCGCCTTCATCGATAACCAGTTCACCCAAAGGTTTCATAGTTGATATCCACTTTTTTCGAGCCGTTTTAGGATCCTCTATTTGTGCCTTAAAAAGGGTTGATTTAACACTACCTTCCATCGAGGAAATTGGATTAAAGTTTGTTCCTCTGGCAATGATCATAGCGCAGCCAGCTGTTGTAGTAATTTTTGCAGCTAAAAGTTTAGTTTTCATACCACCTTTGGAGAATTTAGATCTTGTGTCCTCCGCCATCGCCTCAATTTCAGGAGTTATTTTGTCTATAGTGGGGATATGACTGGCATTTGGATCAATCATTGGATTGCCTGAATAAAAACCATCTACGTCAGATAGTAATATTAGGAGATCCGCTCCAATAGTTACTGAAACCTGAGCAGCTAGACGATCATTGTCACCATACTTTATCTCATCAGTTGCCACAGTATCATTTTCGTTTACAATTGGTACGACGCCCATTTCCAGCAAAGTTTCAACAGTTGCCTGAGAATTCAAATAGCGCCGCCTATCTTTGCTATCTTCAAGTGTGACGAGTATCTGAGCTGTTTTAATATAATGTTGCGCAAGTGACTCCTGATAGGCCTGCGCAAGCTGAATTTGACCAACCGCAGCAGAAGCTTGTGACTGCTCCAAGGACAAAGATGAATCCGGTAAACTTAAAACTTTTCGTCCCAAAGCGATGGAACCAGAAGACACTATTACTACTTCTATACCGTTAGAATGCATATCGCGGATATCTTCAGAAAGTGAGTGGAGCCACTTAGCTCTGATCGAACTCGTTTTCTGATCTACTAAAAGAGATGATCCAATTTTTATTACCACCCTCTTAGCACCACTTACAAATTCCATGGTGAATCATCCTTTTCAGTCGGTCCGTCGGAAGATTTCCCACTAACACCTTTAATTACAAATTTTTTAAGTTCTCGTAATACATTTTCAACATTCTCACCACTTACAGCCGACATCACTAGCGCATTATAATTTACCGTTTCAGCAAAACTTTGTTCCAGAAGCAATCTTGCTTCCTCATCCAGAGCATCAATTTTATTAAAAACTACAAGACGCGGCTTGGAAGTTAACTTACTTCCATAAGCTTCAATTTCATTTAAAATTGTAAAATAATCTTTGATCGGGTCGCTTGAAGTACAATCAACGAGATGCAATAGAACAGCACACCTCTCAATGTGTCCTAAAAATAAATCGCCCAAACCTCGGCCCTCATTTGCCCCTTCAATTAAGCCGGGAATATCTGCCACCACAAATTCAGCCTGATCTACAGCCACCACGCCTAAATTTGGTGTAAGAGTAGTGAATGGATAATCTGCAATTTTAGGTCGTGCATTAGATGTTGCAGCCAAAAATGTCGATTTACCGGCGTTAGGCATACCAAGAAGTCCAACGTCGGCGATTAATTTAAGACGAAGCCAGATAGTTCTCTCAACTCCATCTTGACCTGGGTTAGAACGGCGTGGAGCCTGATTTACTGATGTTTTAAAGTGTAAATTTCCAAAACCACCATTACCGCCCTTTGCCAAAAGAACTCGCTGCCCAATCTCCGTAAGGTCAGCCAGTACTGTTTCCTTATCTTCATCAAGGATCTCTGTTCCAACTGGGACTATTAATATTTTATCTGATCCACTTGCTCCAGAACGTTGCTTCCCCATTCCAGATTTGCCATTTTCTGCAAAGAAATGCTGTTGATATCGAAAGTCTATCAGAGTATTTAGACCCTCAGCAGCTAGCGCCCATACAGAGCCGCCACGGCCGCCATCACCTCCATCGGGACCACCGTATTCAATAAATTTTTCACGCCTGAAACTTATTGCTCCAGCGCCTCCTGACCCTGATCTAATATCCACTTTTGCAAAATCTAGAAATTTCATCCTGGAGAAACTCTTTTAATATTTTACGAGAGCAGTATCCGCTTTGTCATAGATGGACAAGATCTTGATCAAATATACTTGGTCAAGAAATTCACAAAGTAGTGCAACATATTATTTTCGAAATAGCTTTTTTTTAATCACGCAAGCAGTGCAATCAATACAAACACGACTGTAACCAGCCCTAAAAATCCCATAAAGAATGGCTCGTATTTAGTTCCAATAATAAACTTGGCGATGCGATCTCCGAATAATGTCCAGATAGGGTGACAAACGATCTGTATCATGAATAAAGATGAAGCGATGTATAATGTGGCATAAAAAGTTGACGTCGCACTATCCACAAAGTTTGTAAAACCTGCCATTATCATGGCCCATGCTTTTGGATTTAGCGGATGAACTATCAATCCAGACCAAAAGCCAGGTGGCTCAATTGAAAGATTGCCATAAGTAAGACGCATGTTTGCTACGCGCCACGATAACCAAATTATATAGGCGGCAGACAAAAATTTCAAAACCTCAAAAAGGCTCGGTATCTGAGTCGCCAGCTCCATAATACCATATCCAATTGGCCATATTATTATTTGCTTTCCTAAGACCACTCCAATCACGAAGGGAACTGCAGCCTTAAACCCGAAGCGCGCGCCAGTCGCCATCATCGCCATGTTGGCGGGACCTGGTGTAGCGACCTGAAAAAATGCAAACGGTACAAACGACAAGTTAATCATAATCTGATTATCACTAACTTAAACAAAGGACCGGCGCCAACCGATCCCTTAGATATATTTATAATTTTGATTACTACTCAGCTGCTTCAGCTACCGGCAATACAGAGATAAATGTCCTGCCCTTCAAACCCTTCTTGAATTGCACTCTACCTTCTGACGTAGCAAAAATGGTATGGTCTTTTCCCATACCAACACCTTCTCCAGGAAACATTTTCGTTCCCCTTTGTCTTATTATAATATTACCAGCAGTTACACTTTGACCGCCAAATATTTTCACACCTAATCTGCGACCTGCGGAATCTCGTCCGTTTCGTGACGAACCACCTGCTTTTTTATGAGCCATTTCTATTCGTCCTCCTATTTAGACAATTTCTTTGCCTGCTTAACCCAACCCTCTTTCTCGATCTTCCCTTTTAAAGAGAGAGAGTCATCCATAACAGCAACATCTTTAGCTGTCCACGCCGCTATTTGAGAAAATGATGTCAAACCTGCGGCGTTAAGCTTTTTCTCGAGCGCTGGACCTACTCCCGACAACTGCTTAAGGTCATCAGATACTTTTTTGTCAGCAGCCTTCGTCTTTTCGTCGCTCTTAGCTTTCGAAGAGCTTTTAGTGGCTGTCTTTGTCTGTTCATTTTTGCTCTCAGAACTCTTTTTTTCTTTAGCCGTAGTCAGAGGTGCTGGTTTTTCCATATCCGCTGAACCCACACGCGCTCCAATCGCAGACTTAACTCCAGACTTTTGGCCACCCGATGCCAAAATATCGGTGATGCGCACTAAAGTTAGGTGCTGCCTATGGCCTCGAGTTCTCTGTGATCCATGTTTTCTGCGTCGCTTGACAAATTTAATAGTTTTCAAGCCCTTTATCTGATCGATAACATCAGCTTGAACCGCTGCTCCCTCGACAAGCGGTGTTCCCACCACAGTTTTATCTCCGCCAAGCAACATAATTTCATTGAATTGTACCTTGTCACCCGCGTGCGCTGCAAGCTTCTCAAGCTTGAGTAAATCACCGGCCTGAACTTTGTACTGCTTACCACCTGTTTTTATTACAGCAAACAAATCTATAATCCTTTTTTTCGCGTCTTTTGGCCTTCTGGGACAGAAAGTTTAAAAATAAATTTTTTGCCTAAAACAGCGCGCCCTAAAGCGTTGTTGATCAGAAAAAATTATCTGACAAGCGCGTATTGCAATAATTGGGAGGGAAGTCAACACTTCACAGATTATTTCGATTCACAAATCCTCAGATTTCATGAACTCACCTAGTATACTGGCAAGGCGCTGCGATTGATCTTTTGCCATCTCATTATATACAGAAAAAAGAGCCTTGTTCAGTGTAATTCCAAGTGCAGACTTTGAAAAATCATTATAAACGCCAAACTCCTCATCACTCATTGGAGAGTAAGCCATATGCGAAAAAGCCATCAACCACTCTAGTATATCACTTTTGAGTTTCTCTTCATCGCTAGTGATAGCATCTATCATCTCCTGGCGACTAAGATTTACTAAACCTAGCTTTGATAGCTCATACATAAATGCAAACTGAGCGGCATATGCACCAATCAAATTTTGCTCAACCAGCTCCAGCGTCTCAATCACAGACCCTAATTCTTTAAGGCGTTCGTTCTTTAATTTGACGGCTTCGTTAAATTTTATTTTAGCCATTTCTTCTATCTGTTTATTAGATATTGCTACTCTGGCGCTTACTTCTAACTCAGAAGCCATCTTTCCAATAGGGCTTCGATAAAATAACAATATGGCCTCAGCATCTGAAATAGACAAATTTTCAGTTAAGAGACGTTTGAAATCCTTCTCCATCGTCTCCAATTGGTAAACAGACTGAGCCTGGTCGACGAAACGTGCAACAGTATTTTTTGATAAGTACGCTTCGCCTGTACCACGAGCATCTTGTATACCTTCAACGCGAATTATTTCATTTACGCGGTCCATTTGTAGTGCCTCATACAAATCTGAAATCACATCTGCCGGAGCGTGATTGGCACAAAAAACTATAATCAGAAAATTACGAACTAGACGCAAAAAATACATTTAATATTCCAATAAAATAAATTTACTTTAAGCCGTAACAAGATCACAAAATGCGAAAGCATGAAAGCGGTTATCAAACATAATTTTTACAATAGTTGCAACTATAACAGACAAATTACGTGCTGCAGATGAAGATTTCTTTTTGATCAAAAACGACATTAGTCGTATTTGAGATAGAACACTCATAAAATTCATATACTTTATTTTAAAGGTTTATTTAGGTTTACTGTTGTGCAAAATAAAAGATCCAAAATTTATTTGGTAATTCTCACAATTGGTGCAAATCGCGGAAGGGCCGCCAGAGGCAGGCCGTCACAATTTTTCGTTTATTAAGATTGTTCAATAAGGGTTCACAAAATGACGGATAAAAATGGCCGCCGATCTGGAGGTAGAAACGCTCGTAGAGCAGCAAGAGCAGCTCCTCTGTCAAGAGATTTACAACCAGTAAAACCAGGCATGAAAAGCAATGCTTATAATCCTCTGACTGAGGCAGGAGAAAATCGAATTCATTCAGCCGCATTAGATGCGCTGGAAACCATAGGCTTGGGTGATGTCCCTGAAAGCGGAATGAAAAGTATGGTGACTGCAGGTGCAATATACGGAAATGATGGGCGTTTAAGGTTTCCTCGAAGTCTGGTTGAGGATATGCTGTCAATTGCAAAGCGCGATCTAACTTTATGTGGTCGGGATCCTGCCTATGACCTCGATTTGACTGGTAGCAGGGTCCATTATGGAACTGCTGGCGCCGCCGTTCATTTGGTAGATATACAGAGCCAAGATTATAGGGAAAGTACTATCCAAGACTTACATGATGCGGCCAGAATAGCCCACGAACTCGATAATATTCATTTTCTGCAAAGACCTATGGTTGCTCGAGATATAATCGATAATAGAGAAATGGACTTAAATACGGTTTATGCATGTTGCTCTGGGACAACGAAACATGTTGGAACCTCTTTTACAGAACCAGCATATGCAAGAGATGCCTTAAAAATGCTTGAGATAATGGCAGGTGGAGAAAAAAAATGGAGGGAACGGCCATTTGTTTCTAATTCAAATTGTTTCGTTGTCCCACCTATGAAGTTTGCAACAGAAAGTTGCAAAGTTATGGAAGAGTGTATTAAAGGCGGTATGCCAGTTCTTCTATTATCGGCCGGACAGGCTGGCGCTACTGCACCTGCACCAATTGCTGGCGCAATAGTCCAAGCAGTTGCTGAATGCTTAGCTGGGCTAATCTATGTGAATTCCCTGGCGCCCAGCTTTCCCGCAATTTTTGGAACTTGGCCCTTCGTTTCCGATTTAAGAACGGGAGCGATGTCTGGCGGTAGCGGAGAGCAAGCTTTACTAAGCGCAGGATGTGCTCAGATGCACAGATTTTATGATCTACCAGGTGGTGCTGCTGCAGGCATTGCGGATGCCAAATTACCAGATATGCAGGCGGGATGGGAGCAAGCAACTTCAAATGTAATGGCTGGTCTTTCCGGTTTAAACATGGTTTATGAAGCAGCCGGTATGCATGCATCGCTGTTGGGCTTCTGTTTAGAAAGTTTAATTTTAGGGAATGACCTTATTGGCCAGGCTCTCAGATGTGTTAGGGGCATTGAAGTTACGGAAGATAGTGTCAGCTTGGATGTTATTCGTTCAACCTGTATAGAAGGGCCAGGTCATTATCTTGGATCTGAGCAAACATTAAATCTGATGCAAACAGAGTATATCTATCCAGATTTAGGTGACAGAACATCCCCGAAAGAGTGGCTGGAACTTGGCAAACCTGGCCTCTTGGAAAAAGCAATTAACAAAAAGAATGAAATACTGAGTAAAAGGTCACCAGCCGCGTTGGATGCCGAAACTGATAATAAAATTCGATCAGCATTTAATATTCATTTGCAAATTTAGTTTGACCAACTGTCCTGCAAGTGAAACTTTGAGTAATGATAAAGTACTTATTCTTAATTGCAGCCGTACTAGCTGAAACGACTAGTACGTTAGCGCTTCCAGCAACAAATTTACGAAGTTTTGGCCAGATGTTGTAATATTTTCTCTATGCCTTGGCGGTTTAGTTTTAATCAATCGAATTTAAATGGATATACATTGGTATCGCATACGAACTTTGGGGTAGTTTGGGAATAATATTCATTACTGAAGTGGGATTAATTGCCTTTGGACCAAAATCAGACACCGCTGCGGTGGTTGGACTGATGATGATAACTTTAAGAAAAGTGCTAATTCACCTTTTTCATATACATCCCAACATTAACGGGTGGTATTTCGATAGAAATCAATATAGGTGGCCATAAAATACTGAATAGGCCCGATAAATGACATTAAGAAATATCGCAATAATTGCACACGTTGATCATGGGAAAACAACCTTAGTCGATGAATTGTTAAAACAATCTGGCGCATTCCGAGAAAACCAAACTATAACAGAGCGGGCGTTAGACAGTAACGATCTCGAGCGAGAGAGAGGAATCACAATCCTGGCTAAGGCAACTTCTGTCGAATGGAAGGGTAACCGCATAAATATCGTGGATACTCCTGGACATGCAGACTTTGGTGGGGAAGTTGAACGTATATTATCAATGGTGGACGGTGTCGTTTTACTTGTAGATGCAGCAGAAGGTCCAATGCCTCAAACAAAATTTGTTACTTCAAAAGCTCTAAACTTAGGTCTCAGACCTATCGTTGTTTTGAACAAAGTCGATAAAGGTGATGCCGAACCTGATAGAGCTTTAAATGAATGTTTTGACCTCTTTGCTAATCTTGGCGCTAACGATGATCAACTAGACTTTCCTCATATGTACGCTTCAGGCAGATCCGGCTGGGCAGACCATGACTTAGACGGATCGCGGAAAGATCTTAGTGCTCTATTTGATCTCATTCTTAATCATGTGCCACAGCCTAAACAGTCAGAGTTTATAGAAGACGATTTCAGAATGCTTGCAACAACGCTGGGCAGTGATCCATTTGTAGGCAGGATCCTTACCGGTCGTATTGAAAGTGGGAGCATAAAGGTTGGCGCCACCGTTCAGGCCATAAGCAGGTCCAGTCAAAAAATTGAGCAATTCAGGGTCAGTAAAATCAGAGCATTCAGAGGACTCGGGCATCAGGATATTGAACAAGGTATAGCCGGTGACATCGTATCTCTTGCCGGCATGACTAAGGCAACCGTCGCTGACACAATTTGCGCGCTGGCAGTGGAGACACCATTAGAATCTCAACCGATAGACCCCCCCACAATAACAGTTACTTTTGGCATAAATGACAGTCCCCTTGCAGGAAGAGAAGGTTCAAAAGTTCAAAGCCGCGTAATTAGAGACAGATTAATGAAGGAAGCAGAAAGTAACGTAGCGATAAAGATAAAAGACACTCCAAGCGGCGACGCTTTTGAGGTTGCTGGACGTGGTGAGCTACAAATGGGTGTTTTAATTGAAAATATGCGCCGTGAAGGTTTTGAGCTTTCAATTTCTAGACCTCAGGTATTGATGAAAGAAGAGGACGGCCAGAAATTAGAGCCCATAGAAGAGGTGACGATTGACGTAGATGATGAATATACAGGCGCTGTTATTGAAAAGATTACGGGACCAAGAAAGGGTGATTTAGTTGAAATGAAACCCTCTGGAGTGGGTAAAACAAGGTTGATTGCCAACGTTCCAGCAAGAGGTTTGATCGGCTACCACGGAGAATTTCTTACAGATACCAGAGGTACTGGTATAATGAATAGGGTCTTCAGTGGGTGGGCACCCTACAAAGGAACCATAGAGGGGCGGCGTGCCGGTGTATTGATATCCATAGAAGATGGCGAAACTGTAGCCTACGCCCTTTGGAACCTAGAGGAAAGAGGGAAAATGTTCGTTGGGCCACAAACTAAAATATATAAGGGGATGGTGATAGGAGAACATGCCCGCGACAACGACTTAGAGGTTAACCCACTTAAAGGTAAAAAACTTACCAATGTTCGGGCGTCGGGAACCGACGAAGCAGTGAGGCTAACACCTCATGTTAAATTTTCTCTGGAGCAGGCAATATCCTATATTAACGATGATGAACTAGTTGAAGTAACGCCTGCAAGTATAAGATTACGAAAGCGTTTTCTTGATACTCATGAGAGAAAAAGACAGTCAAGAAATAATTGAAAAATAGAATTTAAAAGTTGTACGGTTGTTCTATCTTGAGACGATCAAGGACCTGACAGCTTCTATAGCCGAAGCAGCCCCTTCCATACTGGACCCACCTGCCTGAGCTAAATCGGGCCTGCCGCCCCCTCCTCTACCCCCAAGCTTAGAGGCAGCTACTTTGACCAAATCTACGGCAGAAATACTTGAAAACAAATCATTCGTAACGCCAGAGGCAATTGCGACCTTTCCATCATTATCAGATATCAGCAGTACGACCCCGGTAGAAAGCTTCTGTTTGTATGCGTCAATTAAACTTGGAAGCTCTTTCCCAGGTATACCGCTTAATTTCTTTACAATAAAATTTACGCCTGACAAATCTTCAATTTCCAATTCATCTTTTCTAGATACATTTGCCCCCAACGCCATATCTTTTCTGAGCTGAGCTACCTCGTTCACCAGAGATTTTCTTTCTGCCATAAGGCTTTTTACTCGGGATAATGTATCTGAAGGGCTAGACTTCAGTTCTGATGCAATACCAGAAACATAATTCTGACTTCTGGCATAATGATCGAGCGCTGCTTCCCCAGTAAGGGCCTCGATACGTCTCACCCCCGAACTACTTGCCCCATCAGACAAAATAACAAATGCTCCTATGTCACCTGTACGTTTTACATGAGTTCCACCACAGAGCTCTAAGGAATACCCATTTCCATCTAAACCCTTACCACTTTTCTCCTCAAAACCCATGGACACAACCCGAACTTCTTCACCATATTTTTCTCCAAACAAGGCCGTGGCACCAAGTGTTCTCGCATCGTCAGGAGACATAACTCTAGTTGATACCTCTGTATTTTGACGAATATAAAAATTTACCGAACGCTCAACAGAACTTAACTCATCCTTGGTCAACGCTTTAGAATGACTAAAATCAAATCTTAATCTGTCTGCTGCATTTAGGGACCCACGCTGCGCTACGTGCTGGCCCAACCTTTTTCTAAGCGCTTCATGTAGCAAATGTGTCGCAGAGTGATTGGCACGCACAGAAGAGCGGCGCGAATGCTCAACCTCTAGCTCTACAGTTTCATTAATAGACAAAGTTCCTGAATTTATTTCTACAAAATGAATAAAAACACCAACGGAGCGCTTCGCATCAACAATATTCGCTTCACCATTTTCAAATTTTAGGTTTCCAGTATCACCGACTTGACCGCCACTTTCTCCATAAAATGGGGTTTGATTAAAGATTAATTGAACCTTATCGCCTTTACCCGCACTTTCGATCAAAGCACCATCTTTAATGATGGCAATAACTTGTGCTTGCGCAACCTCTGTATCATAACCTAGAAAATCAGTAGTTCCATGTTTATCAGATATATCAAAAAATACTGCCGTATCAGCCGTATCTCCGGAGCCCGCCCAGGCTGCTCTAGCCTTTCTTTTCTGCTCATCCATCGCAACTTGAAAGGCCTCATCATCAACTACACGGCCTTTTTCTCGTAATGCGTCCTGGGTTAAATCTAGGGGAAAGCCATAAGTGTCGTAAAGCTTGAAGGCAATATCACCAGGAAATGGGATTTCAGCAGTTAATCCATCAAGCTCTTCATCCAGTAATTTTAATCCCCGCTCCAGAGTTTGCTTAAACTTTGTTTCTTCATTTAATAATGTTTCTTCTATCAATTCTCGGGCTGAACCTAACTCTGGGTATGCCACTCCCATTTGCCCCACAAGCGATGAAACTAATTGATGCATAACAGGATCCTTAGCCCCCAATAGATGCGCGTGCCGCATCGCACGCCTCATTATTCGCCTGAGCACATAGCCGCGGCCCTCGTTGGAAGGCATTACACCATCCGCAATTAAAAAAGATGTGGAGCGCAGGTGATCTGCTATCACTCTGTGATGGTTTGAGTTATCTCCATCTGGCTTTGAACTCGTAACCTCTGCAGAAGCTTCGATAAGAGTTCTTATTAGATCCGTTTCATAGTTATCATTTGTACCTTGAAGCAAAGCTGCAACACGCTCTATCCCCATCCCTGTATCGATAGATTGGTTAGGAAGGTCTTTCCTTGTACCATCTTTAAACTGCTCATACTGCATAAACACGAGGTTCCAGATTTCCACAAACCTATCGCCATCTTCTTCTGGCGAACCAGGTGGACCACCCCAATACTTTTCACCATGATCAAAAAAAATCTCTGTGCATGGCCCACACGGCCCAGTGGGGCCCATCATCCAAAAATTATCATTAGATGAAATTCGGATTATCTTATCATCGGAAAGGCCCGCCACTTTTTTCCATAGCAGTGCGGCATCTTCATCAGTATGGTAAACAGTTACTAGAAGACGTTCTTTTGGAATATCAAATTCTTTTGTTATGAGCTCCCACGCAAAAGGTATTGCTTCAGACTTAAAGTAATCCCCAAAGCTAAAGTTTCCCAACATTTCAAAAAATGTATGGTGACGGGCTGTATAACCAACGTTATCAAGATCATTATGTTTTCCACCAGCCCTAACACATTTTTGAGCAGTTACAGCGCGCTTATAATCTCTAGACTCTACCCCAGTAAACAAATTCTTGAACTGGACCATGCCAGAATTAACAAACATGAGGGTGGGATCATTTCTAGGTACCAATGGACTAGATTGGACAACTTCATGTCCCTGCTTTTTGAAATAATCTAGAAATGTAGACCTTATATCATTTAGAGTGCGCATTATATTTTCTCGAGATTTTTTTTTAGCTCTAATGATTGCATCACCAGTTGTCCATAAAGAACGAATAAAACAATAAAAAAGGGCAGCAAAATTGCTACCCTAAATAATTAATATTAATTAATATTTATGCTTCTAAAATATCATCATCCACATCATTTTCGATATCAAAATCCAAACCATGGGCTGCTCTTATTTTATCTTCTATAGATATCGCGGTGTTGGGATTTTCTTTGAGAAAAATTTTAGCATTTTCCCTTCCCTGTCCAATACGCTCCTCCATGTAACTATACCAAGCACCTGATTTTTCGACCACACCAGCCTTTACTCCCAGATCTAACAGTTCTCCATTCTTCGAAATTCCCTCGCCATACATGATATCAAATTCTACTTGTTTGAATGGTGGTGCTACTTTATTTTTTACAACTTTAACTCTAGTTGCGTTTCCTACGATTTCATCTCTATCTTTAATTGCACCTATGCGTCTAATATCGAGCCTAACAGAACTATAAAATTTTAAAGCATTCCCACCCGTTGTTGTCTCAGGGCTGCCGAACATTACACCAATTTTCATACGAATTTGGTTAATGAATATAACCATACACTTCGATTTACTGATTGACCCAGTTAATTTCCGCATTGCTTGGCTCATGAGGCGCGCTTGCACACCAACATTATGATCCCCCATATCACCTTCAAGTTCTACCTTGGGTGTGAGGGCTGCAACAGAATCAACGACCACCATATTAACAGCGCCCGATCGCACCAGTGTATCTGTAATTTCAAGCGCTTGCTCACCTGTATCAGGCTGAGAGATTAACAACTCATCTAAATCTACTCCCAGTTTTTTTGCGTATTGTGGATCAAGGGCATGTTCTGCGTCTACAAATGCACATACTCCTCCGTTTTTCTGTTCTTCTGCAACACAATGCAATGTCAGGGTAGTTTTACCAGAACTCTCAGGGCCGTAAATTTCTATAATCCGTCCTTTTGGCAAGCCACCAATGCCTAATGCTATATCGAGACCCAAAGAACCTGTTGATGTGGATTCAATTTCTTGAATTGCATTCTCATCACCAAGCTTCATAATTGAACCTTTTCCAAATTGTCGCTCAATTTGGCTCAGAGCACTCTCTAATGCCTTTTGTCTGTCTTCATTTTTTTTGTCGCTCATTGATAATAGCTCTGCCATGTTGATACCTCTTTATTTCATAGTGAAAACGAAACGGCAATCACTCGTTTGTTCTTATATTGTTCTCTTATGAACGATATAAGAGAACATTTCAAGAATATTTTATATTTTTTCTAAAAATGCGTAGAAAAAACCGTCTCCGAGATCAGATGGATAAAACTGATGCGCCTTCACTATTTTAAAATCAGTATTACTAGAGCAAAATTTTTCTAGCTGGTTGTAATTTTCGGTTAATAATACTGAGCAAGTCGCGTAAACTAAGATCCCATTTTGGTTTAGAAGTTGTTTAGCCTCATTCAAAACTTCAATTTGCTTATGTAAAAGGTTCTGCCAACTGATTGTATTTAAACTCCATTTTCCAGCAGGATCCCGTCGCCATGACCCACTTCCCGAGCACGGTACATCACAAAATATAATATCGAATCTATCTTTTATTGGCTTACTAATCTCAGTAATTTTCGCCCCAGATCTTTTTGCCCTGGCTTGCAAATCTGAAGTTCTCCCTGGTAAAGCATCATAAGCAAAAATTTTTCCTTTAGTCCAAGAGTGTAGCGCTAGGGATTTTCCACCAGAACCGCAACAATAGTCTAAAATTTTAAGCTTACTGTTCTTTGGCAGATCGATGACACTAGCTTGGCTAGATGCGTCCTGAATTTCCACTAAGCCATCTCTAAATGCTTTACAATTCTTAATTTTATTTTGACCACTGGTTATTATCAGAGCTGTCTGTACAGAAGGGTGCTGCTCTGTATGGATGTTATCTTCAAGTAATATGTCCTGCACTTTTGGGATACTGATCCTTTGTAAATTTACCCTAAGAAAAGCCGGAGCACGTTCACATAAATTTTTTGCAATGTTTTCAGCCTCAGCACCCAGGTCTGCATTCCATATTGGCCAAAGAAAAGCAGGTACGTTTAATTCGACGTCCGGTGGTTTAGTAGATTCTGTAGCTTTTTGTATAGCTTGCTTTTCTTCAATAGTTAAACTTGAACTTGAGTAAGCTTCATCGTTAAAATATTTATTGAGATCTTTGTTAGCTTCAATCAATACACCTATAGCCCAGTTTCTACCTGATTGTGGAGCCTTTATTTTTGAGAGAGCACTGCGCTTATTCCGCAAACCATTATATACAAAATCTCTAATTGCATGTCTATCTTTTGAACCAGCATATCTATTACTTTTACCCCATTGCTTCAGCAGTAAGTCCACTCTTTTTCCATTGAGAATTTCCTGCAAAATTTCACTTGCCGAAAATACTTGAGCCGCAGGAGTCATAGTTAAATTAACCTATAATTTGGACTTTCTCTCGTTATTTGGACGTCGTGCACATGACTTTCCTTCAATCCTGCCCCTGTGATTTTTACAAATTTACAATTTGTCCGCATTTCAGGGATCGAAAAACATCCCGTGTAGCCCATTGCAGCCTTCAATCCACCGACCATCTGATGAATTACTGCTCCAGCAGCCCCCTTGTAGGGTACCTGCCCTTCGATTCCTTCAGGCACTAATTTATCGCTAGCAGCATCTTTTTGAAAATATCTATCTGCCGATCCTCTTGCCATCGCGCCTAGAGACCCCATTCCGCGATAAGCTTTAAAAGATCTGCCCTGATATAATATAATTTCTCCAGGGCTTTCATCAGTTCCTGCCACCATTGATCCGATCATTGCGCAACTTGCCCCAGCTGCAATTGCTTTAGCGAAATCTCCAGAAAATTTAATCCCACCATCAGCGATAACTGGGACCTTCCCTGCAACACTTGTGCAGTCAATAATTGCACTCAATTGGGGCACTCCGACACCGGCAACCATTCTTGTAGTACAAATAGAACCTGGACCTATACCTACTTTAATAGCATCTGCACCAACGTCAATTAATGATTTAGTTGCGTCCGCTGTAGCAACATTACCCGCTATCACTTGCACTTCATTAGATGTTTTCTTTATGCGCTCAACAGCTCTTGATACACTATCAGAGTGTCCATGAGCTGTATCGATTACAACCATATCCACACCAGCATCTATGAGAGCTTGAGATCTTTCAAAACCTTCATCACCTACAGTAGATGCAGCAGCAACTCGCAACCGACCCAACTCGTCTTTGCAAGCAGTTGGGTTCAGCACAGATTGTTCTGTGTCTTTTAGCGTCAACAAACCGGTAAGCCGCCCCTTGCCGTCAGTTACTAATAATTTTTCAATGCGACGTGATTTCATAAGATTTATGGCTTCTTGCCTATCAGCCGGTTCCTGTAAAATTGCCAAATCATTTTTTGTCATCATATGGCTTACAGGAGTATCTTCATCGGCCGCAAATCTCATATCCCTATTTGTTAAAATGCCAACGACCCGATTTTTTATATCCACTACTGGAAATCCGGATACATTGTACCTTTCCCGCAATTCATTAGCATCTTTCAAAGATTGACTGGCTTTTAAAGTAATCGGGTTAAAAACAATTCCGCTTTCAAATCGCTTAACTCTTCTAACCTGCTCTGCTTGTTCTGCTATATCTAAATTTCGATGGATGACACCCATTCCCCCAGCTTGGGCCATAGTTATTGCCATTTTTGCCTCAGTGACAGTATCCATCGCAGAACTGAGCAAAGGAATATTTAATGCAATAGACTGGGTGACTTGCGTCCGAGTGTCGGCGTCGGTCGGCAGAACCTTGGAAGCTGCCGGTACAAGAAGTACATCGTCAAAAGTTAAAGCCTCGCGAATCTGCATAATGCAAGTCCCTTTCTTGGCAGGTACACTGGCCAGTTTCTATCTCATGAAACAATAAAAATTGAAAGAGGATATAAGAAATAAAAGTTCAATAACAAACTTTAATAAACGGTAGAAAAAAATTAATATTTGCGAAAAGTCTTCAAAAAAATACTAATTGGCGCTGTTAAGCCAAGAATTGGCGATTTTAGAATTTTTATCAAATTACCACAAGCTAAAAACAGAACAGACAAGCGGGATAAATTGATGAAGCATTTGGTAGTTTTCACTCCATCTGGCAAAAGGGGAAGCTTTGAGGCTGGCACTCCTGTATTGGAGGCTGCTCAACAGCTAGGGGTGGATTTAGATAGTGTTTGCGGAGGTAGAGGAATTTGCAGCAAATGCCAAGTAATACCATCTTTTGGAGACTTTCCAAAACATGGTGTTACCGTAGATCAAAAAGCGGTTTCAACGTGGAATGCAATTGAACAGCGATATCACGAAAAACGAGGCTTAAAACCTAACCGCCGACTAGGATGCCAAGTGAAAATCCAGGGTGATTTAGTCATAGACGTACCAGCAGAAAGTCAAGTCCATAAACAAGTTATTAGAAAGGCTGCAAGTTCTCGTCATATTGAAATGGATCCTGCTACTAAACTTTATTATGTTGAGGTTCTAGAACCGGACATGCACGAACCGAAAGGTGACCTAGAAAGGTTAAAAACAGCTCTATCAGAACAATGGAATATCAATGCCTTACAAGCTAGTCTTTCCTTTGTGAAAAAACTCCAACGAATTCTTCGTAAGGGTGAATGGAGGGTAACAGTGGCTGTTAACGTAGTTCCAGGTGACGGTATAGGGAGAATTGTAAATATCTGGCCAGGTTATTACGAGGCGAGCATTTACGGGTTAGCTATCGACTTAGGCTCAACTACTATCGCAGCACATCTAACAGATTTAGGCTCAGGAAAAGTAATTGCTAGTTCTGGTATAATGAACCCACAAATAAGATTTGGCGAGGATTTGATGAGCCGAGTCAGTTACGCGATGATGAATACAGATGGCGCAGATGCGATGACCAAAGAAGTCAGAAGAGCTATTGATAAATTAATTTTAGAACTGGCAGAAACTGCAGATATTAGGCAGAATGATATACTTGAAGCTGTCTTCGTTTGTAACCCAGTTATGCACCATTTACTGCTAGGAATTGACCCTGTAGAGCTTGGTCAGGCACCATTTGCTTTAGCGACATCGGGATCCCTATATTTGGATGCAAAAGATGTAGATTTGTCATCTCTACTTGATGACGCAAGAATATATCTTTTACCATGTATTGCTGGTCATGTGGGGGCAGATGCTGCTGCGGTAGCCTTATCAGAAGAACCTAATAAATCAGAAGAGTTAACTTTAATTGTTGATGTGGGCACTAATGCAGAAATATTACTAGGAAATAAAAAAAGAGTACTAGCTTGTTCGTCCCCAACGGGACCAGCATTCGAAGGAGCTCAAATTAGCTCAGGACAAAGAGCCGCGCCTGGAGCAATCGAGCGTGTGGAGATTGAAGCAAAATCCAAGGAACCGCGGTTTAGGGTAATTGGATCAGAATTATGGTCTGACGAACCTGGGTTCGAAGAAAGCATAAAAAAAATTGGTGTAACTGGAATATGTGGCTCTGGAATAATCGAAGCCGTAGCAGAAATGCGATTAGCAGGATTGCTGGATGAAAGTGGTTTGATTGGAAGCCCAGCCGCTACTGGCACAAAAAGGTCAAAACCTGATGGCCGAACATACTCTTATGAGCTTTACAACACAAATGATGCCTCTCAACCTCCAATTCAAGTCACTCAGGGGGATATCAGGGCAATACAACTTGCAAAATCCGCTTTGTACGCCGGCGCGAAACTTTTAATGGATGAAATGGGCGTGGATAAAGTCGAAAAAGTTGTTTTGGCTGGAGCTTTTGGAGCACATATTTCATCAAAACATGCCATGATTTTAGGCATGATACCTGATGTAACTCTAAAAAATGTTACTTCCGCTGGTAATGCCGCAGGGACTGGTGCAAGAATTGCTCTTTGTAATATACATGCACGCTCTGAAATTGAACAAATTGTGGGTAAAATAACAAAAGTTGAAACAGCCGTGGAGCCAAAGTTTCAAGAGCATTTTGTAGCTGCGAACGCAATACCTCATAAAACAGATCCATTTACAGAATTGAGAAAAGTAGTACAAATACCAAGTCCTTCTTTTAACTATTTGTCTGAAAAAAATGGAAAGTTAGGTCGACGGAGAAGAAGACGTGCCTAGTAAACTAAATTGAAGTTCCAGACACACATCTTAAAACCGTAGTTTTAAAACAACTATAAAATCATAAAAATAGTAATAAAATCCCTAAAGAAAAACTTACTTTGACTTAAGTTTTCCATCAATTCTGGCACCTTTTTCCGTTGCTATAGATTGGTAAGTAACATCTGCGCTAACCTTACCATTAGCGTTTACTGCCAAGTCCTGCACAGAAACTTTACCAGATACATTACCATCAACATTTACTGAAGTACCCGAAATACTACCATCTACAGAGCCTGATGATAAAATAGATATCACCTCGCCAGACAGATTTCCTTTTACCTTTCCGTCAACCTCAATATCCCCTTGGCTGGATATATCTCCTTCAACGGACATATCTGAACTTATAAATGTTTTAGACACACGCAGTACCTTCTATTTTGATTAAAATACTTGTTCACGAATGACAGATTTAGAGTAAAAATCAAGTATAATTTGATAAATGCATTACCAAAAAATGATAACTAAGGTAATTTTTGAGAGGTGTTTGCATTAGCTATTGTATATATTTATTTCAAATAACTATGATATTGTCCTTGCCATCAAAATTATAAATTATTAACTGTAACAAACATGCAAAACTTAGTAGACCCATTTAATCGCTCCATAAATTACCTTCGTGTTTCAGTGACCGATCGCTGTGATTTCAGGTGTGTGTATTGCATGAGTGAAAATATGAAATTTCTGCCCAAAAAAGAGCTGCTTACTTTAGAAGAGTTAGATTTTCTATGTTCCTCTTTCATTAATATGGGCGTTGACAAACTACGCATTACTGGAGGAGAACCTCTCGTACGCAAAAATATAATGAGTTTTTTTCAATCTATATCTCGGCACTTTCAGAGTGAAAAACTTAAAGAGCTGACTCTCACCACAAACGGGTCACAACTCAAAAAATTCGCAAAAGAACTATTTGAGGTTGGCGTCAGAAGAATAAATATATCTTTAGATACTTTGGACGAAGAAAAGTTTGCAAAAGTAACTCGCTGGGGGCGATTATCGCAAGTTTTAGAAGGAATAGAGGCGGCTCAAGCAGCTGGTCTAAGGGTAAAAATAAATGTTGTCGCCTTAAAAGGCTTTAATGAGGACGAACTATTTAGAATTGTTTCTTGGTGTAACGAACAAGATATGGATCTAACCTGGATTGAAGTTATGCCGATGGGTGATCTGGACTCAGGGGAACGAATAGGACAGTACTGGTCTTTAAAAGAATTACGGCAAACTTTAAAAGAAGAATATACTCTGACAGACATGGCTGAGCGTAGTGGAGGTCCAGCTCGATATGTCAAGGTTAACGAGACTGGCCAAAAAATTGGATTTATTACACCTTTGTCACATAACTTTTGTGAAAGTTGCAATCGGGTACGACTGACTTGCACCGGTCAGCTCTACATGTGCCTGGGACAGGAAGACAAAGCGGATCTAAGACGTCCTCTCAGAGAGAAACCAAACGATGAAAAAAATCTCCAGAACGCAATTCAGTCTGCCATTGCAAAAAAACCAAAGGGTCACGATTTTAATTACACCAGGCAGAGTATTCAGGGGCAAATGACACGGCATATGAGCCATACTGGTGGATGAGTTGCTGGAGCTGTAAAAATGGGAATTTTTATTGGTTTCAACTTAAAGGCATTCGTTTCTCAATTATCTCTGCCCACCAACTGCAGCCTACAGATATAGCCTCATCATTAAAATTGTAATAAGGGTTATGTACTGGAGCGCTATCCCCGTTACCGATAAGAATATAGGCACCTGGTCTTTCATTGGCCATAAAAGAAAAGTCCTCGCCGCCCATAACAAGTGGCGCTTCTTCGCAGTTACCACTTACGGATTTTGCAACAGACGCTGCAAAATTAGTTTGATCAAATGAATTAACCATAACTGGATAGCCTCGCGTATAAATAGGTTTGACATCAGCTCCAAAAACATCCCCTGTCTTTGCAGCAATTTCTAGTAATCTTTTCTCGGCAAGATCTCTGGTTTCATCGGAAAGCGTCCTAACTGTTCCTTTGAGTAAAACGGTTTGTGGAATAACATTAAAGGCATTTGAAGATGTCTCAAACGAGGTGACCGAAACCACTATTTGGTCTATGGGATCGGCATTTCGACTTACGATGGATTGCAACGCTATTACAATGTGCGATCCTACAATTGTAGGATCCACTGTTATTTGCGGCTTAGCTGCATGTCCCCCAAGCCCATTTATTGTAATTTCAAAAAAATCTGATGCTGCAAAAAATGGCCCAGCTCTTATAGCAAATTTACCGATTTCTAAATCTGGCCAATTATGCATGCCGTATACTTCTTGTATACCAAAACGATCCATTAAACCGTCTTCACACATTTCGCGACCACCACCACCACCTTCTTCAGCTGGCTGGAAAATGACTACTGCAGTACCATCAAAATTACGTGTTTCTGCGAGGTATTTAGCTGCTCCTAGGAGCATAGCTGTATGACCATCGTGACCACATGCATGCATCGCCCCCTTAATATTGGAAGAATAAGATAGGCCAGTAGTTTCTTCAATTGGCAAAGCGTCCATATCAGCACGCAGTCCAATCACACTATCTTTAGTATTCTCTCTTCCATGAATTATGCCAACTACACCTGTTCTTCCCAGTCCAAAGATCACACTATCACACCCAAAAGATTTTAATTTTTGCTCAACAATTTTTGAAGTTCTATGAGTTTCAAACAGTATTTCGGGATGAGCATGAAAATCTTGACGCCACTCAGAAATTTCTTCCTGTAATTCTGCAAAACGGTTCTTTAGTGGCATAAATAAATCCTTTTTATGATCTCAATAGCCAGAATCTGAAGTTAAGACGAAATGACCTTCAGAGACCTCTTTATATTCTGGGTTTTCCGGCTGATACCCAAGTGGATGGATTGGTGAAGGTATTTGTTTAAATTTCAAATCGCCTTTTAGTACTCTTTTTGTCGGGTCAACGATGGGCACTGCGCTCATAAGGGCCTTGGTGTAAGCATGCTGTGGGTTACTAAATACAGCTTGCCGGGAACCAATCTCTACCAACCGACCCAGATACATTACCCCAACATCGTGACTTACACGTTCTACTACTGCCATGTCGTGGCTTATAAAGAGAAAACTTAGTTCTAGTTCTGACTGAAGTTCCATCATTAAATTGAGCACTTGTGCTTGCACTGAAACATCTAATGCACTTACCGCCTCATCGGCAATGATTAACTTTGGATTTAAAGCCAGAGCTCGAGCTATTGCAACGCGTTGTCTTTGACCGCCGGATAACTCATGTGGATAACGCCGTAAAAAACTTTTGGGCAATTCAACACGCTCAAAAAGTTTCTCTACTCTTTCTTCAATTGAATTTTCCGATAATGTTGAAAAGTTTCTCATCGGCTCAGCCACTTGGTCAAGAAGCAACATTTGCGGATCAAGCGAAGCAAAAGGATCTTGAAAAACCATTTGCATATCGCTTCTTATATTGCGAAGTTCATCTTTAGAAAGTCTTAAAACGTCTTTTCCATCCATGATTACTTCACCTGACTTAGGCTCAACCAACCTTAAAAGCGACCTCCCTACAGTTGACTTACCACATCCCGACTCTCCCACCAGCGCCAAGGTACAGCCACGTTTTATCAAAAAAGATACATTTTCAACTGCATGAACTTGAGCGACTGTCCTCCTTAGCAGACCACCTGCAACAGGGAAGCGTGTAACCAAATTTTTTACGTCTAATAAGATCTCATCAGTACCAATTAATGGCTTCGTATTTTTTTTACTTTCACCAAGTAATTTCATTGGCTCTGGATATTTTTTTCCCAACATTTCACCAAGCTTTGGAACTGCTGAAAGCAAAGATTTCGTGTAGTCATGCTGAGGGTTTTCAAAAACGTCTTTAACGTTACCTTCTTCGACTTTGTTACCACGGTACATGACAACAACTCGATCTGCCATTTGTGCAACAACCGCCATATCATGAGTGATAAACATCACGGCGGTCCCTGTTTCTCTCTTCAAACGATCAATCAAAGCAAGGATCTCTGCCTGAATAGTAACATCAAGTGCCGTGGTCGGTTCATCAGCAATCAGAAGCCTGGGTTCACATGCCAAAGCCATAGCAATTACAACTCTTTGCCGCATCCCTCCTGATAGCTCATGCGGATACTGATTTAACCTGTTTTTAGGTTCTGGTATCCTAACTTGGTCAAGCAGCTCAATTGCTCTTAATTTGGCTTGATGTTTGGATAAATTCTTATGCAAACGCAACCCTTCAGTAAGCTGTCTTCCTACTGTGAATACAGGATTTAATGCTGTCATTGGCTCCTGGAATATCATACCAATTTCATTACCTCTGGTATGCCGCATAGATCTTTGGGTTGCATTAGCTAGGTCAATTTTACCACCAACTTGTTTTTGAAAGTTGAGTTTGCCTCCCTTAATTTTTCCCCCACCAAATTCCACGAGCCGCATCATTGATAATGATGAGACTGACTTTCCAGAACCTGACTCACCAACGACGCAAACGGTTTCTCCCGGGTAAATGGAAAAAGATATATCCTCAACGCCCGTAACAGTCCCATCTTTTGTCTCGAATACTACCTTTAAATTTTCAAACTCCGCAATTGGCGTTTTTTCTTCATCTAACATTTTCATTCCTAACCAGACCAAGCAAAAGTCGCTTAAATACGCTGTTCTTGTCAACATGAATAATTATAAAAAAATAGCCAAATTTTAACGTTTTCGGTTGCATTTTCTGAAAACTCTGCTTCCATGTTGCCCTCGGGGAAACTTTTATAAAATTTTTGGTCTCCCTACGTGTGTAGAGACTGCGTTCTGGTTTATTGTGACGCTTCTCTTAGCTACATTAAAAATTAAGGAGAATAAAATGAAAATAAAGTCTTTAGCATTGGGAGTTGCCGGAGCCTTGGCCCTTGGGTCTTCAGCCTTCGCTGAACGGGGCTCTGATGGCAATGTCGGAATTATTTATTGGCAAGCACCGTCAATCTTGAACCCGTACCTATCAGGTGGAACAAAAGATATTGAGTCGTCAAGCATGGTGATAGAAGCACTTGCCGGTTACGACAACAATGGAGCCATGTTTCCAAGGTTGGCAACCGAAGTGCCAACAGTCGGAAATGGTGGAATATCTTCAGATTTAAAATCAATAACTTGGAATTTAAAGCCTGGTATCATGTGGTCTGACGGAACTGCATTTACATCTGCGGACGTGCTATTTACCTACGATTACTGCATGGGTGAACCTGGGTGTTATCAAGAAGCAAAGTTTGAAGGCGTTACAAACATAGAAGCGCTAAATGATCTTACTGTCAAAATATCCTTTGCAGATCCTACTCCTAACCCATATGGGCCATTTGTCGGATCACAAACACCAATTCTTCAACAAGCACAATTTGAAAACTGTACAGGAACGCGCCGCCAAGAGTGTACTGAAGAAAACTTTGGACCAATAGGAACTGGAGCATTCGTAGTAACAGAGTTCAGGCCAAACGATGTCATCCAATTGAAAGCAAATGAAAACTATCGCGACTCAAGCAAGCCTGCTTTCGCCACGATGGTTTTTAAAGGTGGTGGTGACGCTGCAGCCGCTGGTCGAGCAGTCATGGAAACCGGCGAATATGATTACGGATGGAACTTACAATTAGCCCCAGAAGTAATTAGCCAAATGGCTTCAGCTGGTAAGGGTCAACCTCTAGCAGCTTTTGGTACCGCAGTTGAGCGATTAGAAATGAATATGACTGATCCATCATCTAGTTTAGATGCAGATACAAGATCAACAAGAAAGGCTTTGCATCCATTTCTAAGCGATATTAAGGTTAGAAAAGCGCTATCTATGGCTATTGACCGTACCCTTTTAACTGAAATAGGATATGGAGTTGCAGGTAAACCAACTTGTAATCTTGTTCCCGGTCCTGAGCTTTACGCTTCAGATAATACAGGGTGTTTAACACAGGATATCGATGGTGCAAAAGCATTGCTTGAAGAGGCTGGCTGGAAAGAAGGTGGTGACGGTGTAAGAACAAAAGATGGGATGCGTCTTTCCGTTCTCTATCAAACTTCCACCAACGCCGTTCGTCAAGATTATCAGGCTCTTATCAAAGAATGGTGGACACAGATCGGAGTGGAAACTGAACTGCGCAATCTGAATGCATCAGTCTTCTTTGGTGGTGACCCTGCGTCTCCAGATACGTATCAGAAATTTTATGCAGACATCGAAATGTATACAAATATTTTTGACGGCACCGATCCTCAAGCTTATCTTTCAGCATATAGATGTGGAAATGAACCAAGCCCTGAGAATAGCTGGGCTGGGGAAAACATAAACAGATATTGCGATCCTGCTTATGACAAATTATTGGATGAGTTAAAGATGACAGCTGATCTCGAAAAAAGAGGTGAAATCGGTCGAAAACTCAACGATATGCTTACTAAAGATAGCTATACAATCGTACCTTTAACTTGGCGTGGTAGAGTATCTGCCCGTTCCAATTCTCTTGGTGGAGTTATCCTAAACACATGGGATACCGAGTTATGGAATGTGGAAGATTGGTATCGAATTGACTAATTGATAATAAATAATAGCGTCGGCGCGGCTGCGCCGGCGCATTTTTAGAAAGACCCCGTAAATGTTAACCTTCATTGTCCGGCGCTTGCTATTAGCAATACCAACGTTGCTATTTATCGCCGCATGTATCTTTTTGTTGTTAAATTTAGCACCAAACGATCCAATGGCCCAAGTGCCAATGACAATACCTCCAGACGTTAAAGAGAAGATGCGAGAGGCATTAGGTCTGGGTCAACCATTACATGTACAGTTTTTAAAGTGGGTAATACAATTTTTTTGGGTTGAGCCGCAGGTTTTCGTCGATTACCTCTTTAATACTTCATTTTCTGAGGGGAAACAGCGTATCTTCAGTTGGCAGACTAGAAGTCCAGTAATGGATATAGTTGTCCAACGATTACCACAAACACTCTGGGTTGTGGGTATGTCATATATCGTGGGTATTTTAATCGCTTTACCAATTGGGATATATTCTGCTTATCGCCAATACTCAGTATTCGATCAAGTAGGAACCTTTGTTACTATGGTAGGATATTCAGTACCCCCTTTTTTCAGCGGTGTTTTTGTAATAATTCTTTTTTCCGTCCAGTTAGGATGGCTTCCATCTGTATATGACACCCTGCATGAGGTGGTGGACTGGGAAACCTTCAAGTATCAATTCAGGCAGATGATTATGCCAGTAATGGTGCTTGCGCTACAAACAACAGCTCAAATCAGTCGTTTCATGCGATCTTCGATGCTAGACAACTTAAATCAAGACTACGTTAGAACGGCAAGAGCAAAGGGCTTGAGCGAATGGACCGTAGTTGCTATCCATGTGCTAAGAAACTCCATGATACCAGTCGTCACTGTGATTGCTCTTGGTATTCCTAGTATTTTTGGTGGGGCGATTATTACCGAGCAGGTATTTAAGGTAAATGGCATTGGTCAGCAGTTAATTAACGCAATATATGCTAATGACCTGCCAACTGTGCAGACGATTACTTTCATGTTTGCGGTTCTAATAGTGGTATTTAATCTAATTGCCGACATTCTTTACGGAATTTTAGATCCAAGGATCCGATATGACTGATAAGGCCCAAACTAACGAAATCAACAAAACCAATAACAAGTGGTTAGATGTATGGAATGAGTTCAAAAACCACAAAGGCGCGCTCGCAGGCGCTATTATTTTCGCGCTTATTGTAATCCTTGTATTATTAGGTCCGTTTGTATGGCCATATGAAGCGAATGGCATCAATATTAGAATTAGAAATCAAGGGCCAAGTTTTGCACATCCACTCGGAACAGATCAATTAGGCAGAGACACTCTGGCAAGGATCATGGCAGGAGGACGAACCTCAATTACTGTCGGCTTAACTGCAATGCTGCTTTCTCTATTTTTAGGCACTTTAATTGGTATATTTGCGGGTTATTTCAAAAAGCTAGACAGTGTGTTGATGAGATTCACAGACTTATTTTTATCTCTTCCACTTCTTCCCCTCCTTTTGGTTATGATGCTACTGTTTAGAGAACCATTGAGTACATCTTTCGGCCCAGAAAAAGGAATGTTCATTCTCATAGTTGTATCGATCGGCATCACCAGTTGGATGCCAACAGCACGGATTGTAAGAGGTGACGTGTTGGCAATAAAAGAACGAGAATTTATCCTCGCAGCCCGCTCCATCGGTGGTACCGACACGAAAATTATTTTTCGACATATCCTGCCAAATGTACTCTCGCCTATTATGGTCTCAGCCACTCTTGGAATTGCTAATGCAATAATCACCGAAAGTGCCCTATCATTTCTAGGCCTCGGCTTTCCTCCTGATTTTCCTACCTGGGGAAGACTTCTGAATGACGCCGTTGATTATTTACAACAATTTCCTGAGCGCGTCTTTTGGCCTGGACTTGCAATTTCTCTGACTGTCTTGAGCATTAACTATTTAGGCGATGGTCTCAGAGATGCATTAGATCCAAGAATTAGAGGAAGGTAAGCCAAATAAGGGACTGAAATTTATTAAAAATACGTAATTTTAGTCCGTTTTTAAGCACAATTTCATGTATTTTGGTTAGCATATTATGCAGCTACTGCATTTTTGAGCGTATACGTCGGACCATTAGATAAACAAACCCTACTACAGGTACAGTGATAATTGAGGTTAGAAAACCTTCAGTAATCGAATAATTTCCTGCTAAAGGATACAACAGGTATGATACCAAGGACACTGCATAGTAGCTGATAGCGACGACTGACAGACCTTCAACAGTTTTTTGTAGTCGTAGTTGCAGGTCTGCTCTACGATCCATACTCTTAAGCAATGCCTGATTTTGAGCAGACCTTTCTACATCCACTCTGGTTCTAAGCAAATCGCCAGCTCGAATAGCCCTATCTGCCAAATTACCCAATCTCACCCTACTGGATTTTACAGTTCGCATGGCGGGGTCATAGCGTCTCATCATAAACTCTGAAAATGTTTGACGACTCCTAAAGCGTTCTTCTCTTAATACTCTAATTCTTTGATGAACGATTGCCTCATATGCTTCGGTTGCTCCTAATCGGAACGATGCTGCTGCTGATAAAGTTTCTAATTCAGTAGAAACTTTCAACAAATTATCTAAAGTTACTTCCGCAGCCACTTTACCATCGTTCATATCACTCATTATCTGAGATAATTCTGTATCAATATTACCCATTTGCCGTGCCATATTACGCACTCTCGCAAATCCCAACATTGACATCGACTTATACATCTCAATTTCACACAGACGCTGAACAATCCTGCCAACCCGTCGATCGTCTGTTGCAGGGTCGATAAAAAGTACAAATCTTTGATGACCTACTTCATCTATTCTAAAGTCTGATGCAACAACCGCTGACTCATCTAGAACTTTACTGACTGCAAGGCTCTCTGGAACAAACCACTCAGCTAATTTTTTTGATATAATCTCACTATTATTTTCCGCCCCAATCATATTTTCTAGACGCAAATTCACTGACGTTATCCTGAGAGCAGAAAGAGCCTCTAGCCATTCCTTTGGAAAAGCATCAAAACCAACTCCGTCAAACGGTTTTTCGGATAAATTGCTTAAAAATATTGTATAGGTAACAAATTCTGTATGAGCTTCCCATTTAAGTTTAAATCGACCTAAATCACCAAAATAATGTGTAACATCTTCTTTAGGATGTGGAGCACCAAATCTATCAAGTAATCCAATTAAATTTTCTCTATCTACCCTTCTATCTCTCTGAGCTGCATTTTCGGGTTCTTTTAATGCTAAAAATGCAACCATCCCGGGTGCCGAATGAAAAGGAAATGGACGGGCATGAAGCTCGTTAGCTAATTGATACCTTTCGGAGTGGTCTGCAATAAGCACCAAAGCTTCATCCTATTTTAATCTAAGTTTCATTCTTTGATACCGATATATTCCAAAAAATAGACGCAAAGCGCACTTAAATACACTGCAAGCAATTTAACAATATAACGATAGTCTTAGTCTATCATTGTTAAAAGCTTGTTTAAACTGTCTTTTGCATCTCCATAAAACATACGGGTATTTTCTTTAAAGAAAAGTGGATTTTCGATACCAGAATACCCTGTTCCTTGTCCCCTTTTCGAGACAAATACCTGTTTTGCTTTCCAGCACTCCAACACAGGCATACCCGCAATCGGACTATTGGGATCTTCTTGGGCTGCTGGATTAACGATATCGTTGGACCCAATGACAATAGCAACATCAGTATCTGGGAAATCATCGTTTATCTCGTCCATTTCCAGAACAATATCATATGGTACTTTAGCTTCTGCTAACAGAACATTCATATGTCCGGGAAGCCTTCCAGCAACTGGGTGGATCGCAAACCTAACATTTTTTCCCTTGCCTCTCAGTCGCTTTGTTAATTCAGCGACTGCTTGTTGAGCCTGAGCAACCGCGAGACCATACCCCGGAATTATTATGATGCTATCTGCGTCAGCAAGCGACGATGCAACACCATCAGAATCAATTGCGATTTGCTCACCTTCGACTTCCATTGCTGGTCCCGTCGCCCCTCCAAATCCACCAAGTATTACCGATACAAATGACCTATTCATGGCTTTACACATAATGTAACTGAGTATGGCACCTGAAGACCCCACAAGTGCTCCAATAACAATCAAAAGGTCATTTCCCAAACTAAAGCCAATAGCGGCGGCTGCCCACCCAGAATAACTGTTTAGCATTGACACTACGACCGGCATGTCCGCGCCACCAATACCCATTATCAAATGGAACCCTATGAAAAATGCCAACAAAGTCATCAGAATAAGGGGTAATATTCCACCTGTTTGAAGGTACCAGAACAGACACAATACAGAGCCAATAGCAGCAAATGCATTTAAAAAATGCCCACCTGGCAGTTTAACAGCCGCTGACGTTACACGACCCGACAATTTCCCGTAAGCTATTATTGACCCTGTGAAGGTAATCGCTCCAATGAATACCCCCAAGAACAACTCCACTCGTAGTATATTTATCTCTACGATAGATTTTTTCGCAACTAATGCTGCGAAACCAGCTAGTTCTTTAACAGATCCTGCATCTAAAGCTATCGCCACATTCTTAATTTCCAAGTCAGCGTTAAAACCAACGAAAACAGCAGCTAACCCAACCAGTGCATGCATACCCGCCACTAACTCTGGCATTTGTGTCATTTCAACCTTAGCTGCTAAAAAATAACCAATCACACCACCAGCCGCGATAAGGACAACCGACAAGGCCCACAAGCCTGAACCTGGACCAATCAAAGTCGCAAAAACTGCTAAGGCCATTCCGACGATACCGTACCACACAGCACGCTTTGCGCTTTCCTGTCCCGATAATCCGCCCAACGAGAGAATAAATAACACCGCAGAAACTACGTATGCGGCAGTAGTAAATCCTAATTCCATTTCCCTACTCCCTTAAGACTTTTGAAACATAGCTAGCATTCGTCGGGTCACTAAAAACCCACCAAAGATATTTATTCCAGCCATAAAGACGGATAACGCAGCAAGCAAAATTACCAGAAACGATCCCGACCCTATCTGCATAAGCGCACCCAAAATAATAATAGAGGATATAGCATTAGTTACGGCCATAAGCGGAGTGTGAAGAGCATGACTGACGTTCCAAATAACCTGAAAACCTACAAAGACTGCAAGTACAAAAACAATAAAATGTTGCATAAAACTTACTGGCGCAACTAGTCCTACACCCAAAGTAACTGCGCCTCCTACTGCCAACAAGATAATTTGTTGGCGAGTTTGAGCGTTAAAATCTTCTTTTTCTTTTTCTCTTACTTCTTCAGGTGATAATTCTTTTGGCTTATCCTGCGTCTTTGCTGCAATAGCGTTTACCTTAGGCGGCGGTGGTGGATAAGTTATTTCCCCTTCGAACGCAACCGTCGCTCCCCTAATCACATCATCTTCCATATTATGGTTTAATTCTCCATTTTTATCTGGAGTGAGATCGCTCAACATGTGCCTTACATTTGTCGCATACAGATTAGATGCCTGAGCCGACATTCGACTAGGAAAATCGGTATAACCAACGATTGTAACATCATTATCAGTGACAATCTTTTCATCCATCACTGTCAGCTTACAGTTACCACCCTTTTCCGCCGCTAAATCAACGATTACTGAGCCAGGCTTCATCATTTTCACCATGTCCGCAGTCCAGAGCTCAGGGGCCTCACGATTTGGGATAAGAGCAGTGGTGATAACGATATCGATCTCTGGTGCTAACTCCCTAAACTTTGCAAGCTGAGCCTCTCGAAATTCTGGCGAGGAAGCTGAAGCATAACCGCCTGTTTTAGCGCCATCTTGCTGTTGTTCCTCAAAATCAAGATATACGAATTCAGCACCCATGGACTCTACTTGCTCAGCCACTTCTGGCCTTACGTCAAAAGCATAGGTAATGGCACCCAAAGATGTAGCCGTCCCTATGGCAGCAAGTCCTGCAACACCTGCCCCAATTATAAGCACTTTTGCCGGCGGTACTTTGCCCGCTGCCGTAATCTGACCAGTAAAGAACCTTCCAAAATTGTTACTAGCTTCTATAACGGCCCTATAGCCAGCTATATTTGCCATTGATGAAAGAGCATCCATCTTCTGAGCGCGGCTAATTCTAGGAACCATTTCCATTGCTATCACATTAGCCTTTTTAGCCTTTGCAAGATCTAAACCTTCTTCGTTTACAGCTGGATTAAAAAACGAAATCAATGTTTGCCCAGCCGATAATCTTTTAAGCTCAGATGTAGAAGGCTGGCGTACCTTGGTAACCACCTCAGCTTCTTTCCATAGGGATGCAGCGGTTTTCACAACCTTGACCCCAGCATCTTTGTAGATTTTGTCCGAATATCCTGCAGCTTTACCAGCACCGCTTTCAATCAAACATTCGAAACCTAACTTTTGGAGTTGCAGAGCACTATCAGGGGTAAGAGCAACCCTATTTTCGCCCTCAAAAATTTCTTTAGGAGTACCGATTTTCAAAATTCTATCCTCGATTAAATATGCTTAGAACCACGTCTGAGCTGTTTCCTATACGCAACATTATTAAAGATCAATGTGCTTATCATGAAAAATTATGTCGCGAAGCATTTTATGCAACAGCCACACTTTTCTTTTATGCCAGAATACTTTCTAACACATTATCGAAACGGAGTTTTTAAAAGTATCCACGACTACCACGCATAGATCCTATCACTCCCATTCCATCTCTTCAAAAACCCTACCAGCATTTTTCTTTGCTAATTCTTCAAAAGTATCTAACGTTTTCCATTTTTGTTGATCAACGAAATAAGCTGAACTTAAATCACCTCCGGCATCGATATGACTTTTTATCTTCGACCGAAGGTCTAGCAAATACCCCAATGTATACTTTTCAACTTGCGCTAAATTTGTAGGATGGCCATGCCCTGGGATGATGTATAAGGGGTCGAGAGGAGCAAAAGCAGTTTGCCAAGTTTCTACCCAACAACTTGTACAAGTATTTTCAAAAATTGGCAGCATTCTTTCGTGGAATGCTATATCTCCAGATATCATCAAGGACCATTCAGGTATCCAAACTTGCGTGTCTCCAGGACCATGAGCTTCCCCTAGATGCAAAACCTCAAAGTCTACGCCACCGATATTGAAAAGATATTTGTCTGAAAAAGAAATGTTTGCAGGAACAACAGTTGTACCGACAGCCTTTTCCTTGTTGTAGCGCTTCATGTGTTCCAATATTTGGTATGCGTTCTCTTTTACCTCAAGGATTGCATCTTCATGGGCAATAATATCGACGCCAATCCTCGACCAATACGAGTTCCCCAACATTGCATGCCCCTGCCCATTTTCATTTATCACAAGTTTTACAGGCTGATCAGTAACTTGTTTGATCTCGTGGTGAATTGCCTTCGCCAGTCGAAATGATGCGCCAGAGTTAATGACCACAACACCGTTTGGTGTTACTACGAAAGATAAATTATTATTATGACCTGAGTTTTCATAAGTTGGCGGAGCAGTAGCACCAATTGCCGAAAACACACCTGGTATAAATTCCGTGGGCTTGGAATATAAATCTGATTGCGGGTATTGATCTGAAATATTTTCGTTAGCTAAACCGTATTGATAAATCAATAATGCAAACAAAATATATTTTAGCATTTTCATGCATTTCACCTTAACTTAATAATCTCATAATTGAAAATATCGATTGTATTTTTTGTCATAATACTATGGTAAGCACAATAGTGTAATAAGGTAATCGATAGGATACAAAATCTAGTAAGCTAAATGACAAACTTTGAGGAAACAAAAAAACAATTCATATTGCCTGAAAATGTAGTTTATCTAGATGGTAACTCATTGGGCCCAATGCCTAAAAACGCTCCCGATAAAATTCATAGTGTTCTTTATGACGAATGGTCTAAAATGCTTATCAACGGTTGGAATGATGCTGCTTGGATGTTTCAGCCCGAACAGTTAGGCAACAAAATTTCGCGAATTATTGGCGCAGAAAATGACTGTGTAGTTGTCGGAGAAACTCTATCGGTCCGAGTTTATCAAGCGTTAAGTTGCGCCCTACAAGAAACTAGAAAAAGAAAAATTATACTTACCGATAGTGGTAATTTTCCATCAGATTTATACATGGCGCAAGGTTTAATAGAACTACTAAAAAACCAATTTGAGCTTCGCATTTGTGAACCTGACAAAATTCATGAAAACCTCAATAGCGAGATTGCAGTGCTAATGCTCACTGATGTGGATTACCGCACAGGCAGAAAACATAACATCGCCAAAATTAATAAAAAAGCAAAAGCTCAGGGGATCATTACCATCTGGGATCTCGCTCACTCAGCGGGAGCTTTGGACTTAAAGTTGAAGGATTGGGATATGGATTACGCAGTCGGTTGCACATACAAATACTTAAATGCTGGACCAGGATCTCCCGCGTTTATTTATGTTAATCCAAAAAAAATTGATCAGGTCAAACCTTCATTAATGGGCTGGCTTGGGCATCAAAACCCGTTTGATTTTTCCCTCAATTACACACCCGGAAAAGGCATAAATAGAATGAAAATTGGGACGCCGCCTGTTTTGGCTAACGCTGCCCTTGCTGCTTCTCTGCACATTTGGGACATGGTCAACATGAAAGACGTTCGTTTAAAATCAATTGAACTTTCAGAGCGCTTTATTGATGGGCTGAAGAATACGTGCCCGAACCTAGAGTTAGCATCACCCATTGATGCAAAAAAAAGGGGGTCGCAAGTTTCATTTTATTTTGAAAACGGATACCCTGCAATGCAAGCAATAATAGCAAGTGGTGTTATTGGAGATTTTCGTTCACCAAATATAATGAGATTTGGCATTACACCACTTTATATTTTGGAAAAAGATATCGATTTAGCGGTTAATATAATTTCCGACGTTTTAAATAAAAAATTGTGGGACAAACCGAAGTACAAAAAGAGAAAGTTTGTAACTTAAACGCCAAAAAAATTATTTTGCCTTTCCATAGTCACGTACCGCATCTCCAAACGCCTCGAATAATAGTTTAGAAACTAGATCATTTTCTGCATTCCATTCTGGATGCCACTGAACAGAGTTCGTGTAACCTGCAGCATCTTTCACGTAAAGCGCTTCTGGAGTTCCATCACTCGCCCATCCATCAATTACCAACCTATTACCAACCTCAGCAATGCCTTGTCCGTGAAGTGTGTTTGTTTCAATTCGTGTGGAGCCAAGTATTTTACTAAAGTTACCATCATTTCTAAAATTTACTTGGTGCCTTATCGCAAACTTTTCTTCCAGAGTACCATCCGGGGGCATTCTATGGTTCATTCGTCCATCCAAATCACGAATTTCAGGATGGAGTGTTGCACCCATTGCAACAGCCACTTCTTGAAAACCTCTACAGATACCGAAAATAGGAATACCAATTGATACGGCTCTTTTTATCAAGGGAAGTGTTAATGCATCACGATCACGGTCGAAATCTCCATGCGCCAATGTTTCTTTCACACCATAATTACTTGGATGCACGTTAGGCCTGCCACCGGTAAACAAAAATCCGTCACAAATTGATGTCAGTTCTTCAACTGTTGTAAATTCAGGACTGGACGGTAGTATAATTGGAATAACCTTCGACACCTTAGAAAGCGCATCGCAATTCATCTTGCCAGCAGCATACACTGGATACTCATCATTAATTAAGTTGAAATTCCCAACAATTCCAACCACGAAACGTCCCATTTTTTGCCTTTAACCATAACTTTAAAAAGTATTAATTTCGATCTTTAAATTATAAATTCAATATACACCAGATTTCTATGCTCTATTTTTCAATTTTAAGCGAGTTTCATGTAAAATCGGCTCAGTGTACCCTGATGGCTGTTTTTTGCCCTCAAAGATTAAATTAAAAGCAGCCTTGAATGCTAAACCATCAAAACTGGGGCTCATTGGTTTATAATATGGATCATAGTTATTTTGCTCATCAACAACTTTTGCCATTGATTTCAGCGCTTTAATAACTTCGTCTTTACTTACAACTTTATGATGTAACCAGTTAGCGAGCGCCTGGCTAGATATTCTGCATGTTGCCCGATCTTCCATCAATCCAATATTATTTATATCAGGAACTTTTGAACAACCAATACCATGATCTACCCACCGTACAACATAGCCAAGGATTCCTTGAGCATTATTTTCAACTTCGCGAATTATTTGGTCATGGGACCATTTTCGATAAGCAGCCAGCGGAATATCAAGAAGTGTATCCACGTAGGCTCGTCGACCGTTTTCTTTTAGCTTTTTTTGAACTAAAAAGACATCAATTTGGTGATAATGCAAAGCATGCAGTGTTGCAGCAGTTGGTGATGGCACCCAAGCACAATTTGCTCCTGATTTTGGGTGCTCAATCTTCTGCTCAAGCATAGCAGACATTAGATCCGGCATAGCCCACATACCTTTTCCAATTTGGGCTCTACCAGAGAGCCCACATTCTAGTCCAATATCAACATTTTGGTTTTCATAACCTACTATCCAAGACTTCCTTTTAATAAAATCCTTTCTGCTAAATGGACCTGCCTCCATACTAGTATGAATTTCATCACCGGTCCTATCTAAAAATCCAGTATTTATAAAGGCCACCCGTCTTTTAGCGGCACGAATACATTCCTTTAAATTAACGGAGGTTCGGCGTTCCTCATCCATTATCCCCAATTTCACAGAATATTGTTTTAAACCGAGAGCGCTCTCTACATTTGAGAATATGTCATCAGCAAATGCTACTTCATCCGGGCCATGCATCTTAGGTTTTACAATGTATATGGACCCATGTCTTGAATTGCCATCAGCCCTTTTCAAATCATGGATACCAATCATTGTTGTTACCATAGCATCCAGCAGTCCTTCGTACACCTCCTCACCATTTGAGTCGAGTATCGCCGGGGTAGTCATTAAATGACCAACGTTTCTGATCCAAAGCAGTGCTTTAGACCTTATATTAATATCGCTGCCATTGGGTGCAATAAATGATAGATCAGAATTAAGAGACCTGGTGATGTTTTTTCCGTTTTTCTCGAATTCAGAAGTAAGGTTACCTTTCATCAAACCTAACCATGAAGAATAAGCGGTAACTTTATCAGATCCATCGACACATGCGACTGAGTCTTCCAAGTCAATTATGGCGGTAAGAGCACTCTCAAGCCGAACATCGGCCAAACCGGCCTGGTCTCTACTACCGATAACATGCGCCCGATCGAAGACTAGTTCGACACTAAGACTATTATTTTTTAACAGAATAGAACTTGGAGCCTTTGAGTTACCTTTATAACCAATGAACTTTTCAGGTGAAACCAACGGCAGGTCATCAACTAGTAGTTGTTTCTCACTTACATAATAACGCTTCACGTCTGCATGACTTGCACCAACAATCGGAAATGCGTCATCTAAAAATACTCTTGAGCGGGCCACAACTCGAGCCCCCCTGCCTCGATCGTAACCCTCTGCTGAATTTAATACACCCATTGCATCAGTACCGTACAAGCAGTCATACAAACTACCCCATCTAGCATTTGCTGCGTTTAAAGCGTATCTTGCATTGGTGGATGGAACAACTAGTTGTGGACCAGCTATTGATGAGATTTCGGGGTCAACATTTTCTGTTTCAACAAAGAAATTCTCCCCTTCTTCAACAAGATAACCGATTTTTTTGAGATAATTTTTATAACCATCATGATCATGTGGATTACCTCTTCTTTCCATATGCCAGTTATCGATTTGTGACTGTAGCTCTTCTCTTACACCCAGAAGCCTTCTATTTATTGGTGTCATCTGCTTTATTAACGATGATAGGCCAAGCCAAAACCTATCCTCAGAAATTCCAGTGCCTGGCAAAGCTAAATTTTCTACAAACGCGACTAAACTTTTGTCGACGCTAAGATCACAACGCATCAAGCGTTTTTTCATAACCGCCCCCAAACCTTTTTCAAATTTCGATTTGAGTCTTCGCAAAAGCGAAGTCAAAAGTATTTTTCTTCATTAGAAGATTTCACCTATTTTTTTGTTATTAATTGATACAAACACTACCTAAGTATAGCAATATCGATTAGCGAATTAGTTTCAACAGCAAAATCCAAGCCCAGCGGAGTAATTATGGCGAAAAAAAGTAACATGGAAATATTTTTGAAAGATTATCAAGCCCCTGCTTATCTAATTGACGCCGTAGAACTTGATTTTGAGCTACACCCCAAGAAAACCAAAGTTTACTCAAAAATAAAATTCCGGAAAAACCCAAATCTAAATTCTTCTGAAAAATTTTTTTTAAATGGTGAAAAATTAAATTTTCTTGATGCTAAAATCGATGGGAAAACTGTACATCCAAAGCTGCGAGAAGATGGCTTAGAATGTGATGTTCCGAACAATCCTTTCCTTTGGGAGTCATCAGTAGAGATAGATCCCTCCAGTAACACTTCATTGGAGGGGCTCTACATGTCAAACGGTATGTACTGTACTCAATGCGAAGCAGAGGGTTTTAGAAAAATATGTTATTATCCAGATCGTCCAGACGTATTGGCTCCATTTGACGTTAGTATTCGAGGTACATCACCTGTTCTGCTGTCAAACGGCAATCTTATCTCGGCAAATGAAGGTTATTCAAAGTGGTCAGACCCCTGGCCGAAACCAGCATATCTTTTCGCATTAGTTGCTGGAGATTTACTAAAAGTCTCAGACAAATTTAAAACGCAAACAGGCTCTGATATTGAACTCAACATTTATGTGAGAAAAGGCGATGAGGATAAATGTGATTTTGCAATTAGTTCTTTAAAAAAGGCTATGCAATGGGATGAAGAGCGCTACGGGCGCGAGTACGACTTAGAGGTTTTCAATATCGTTGCGGTTGATGATTTCAATATGGGAGCAATGGAAAATAAGGGGCTAAATATTTTCAACTCAAAGTGTGTTCTCACGCATCCAAGAAAAAGTACAGATAACGATTTTGAATATGTTGAAGGTATAATAGCGCATGAATATTTTCATAACTGGACCGGAAATCGTATAACTTGCCGAGACTGGTTTCAGCTATGTTTAAAAGAGGGATTAACAGTTTTCAGAGACGCACAATTCACCGCCGATTTAAGAAACCCCTCTGTAAAAAGAATTCAAGATGCCCGGGTAATTAAAGGTCCGCAGTTTAGAGAAGATGCTGGCCCACTTTCACATCCAGTAAGGCCTCATAGTTTTTTTGAAATAAATAACTTTTATACCCTAACCGTCTATGAAAAAGGCGCTGAACTAATTGGCATGCTAAAATTATTAGTTGGTGAAAATGATTACTATTCCGCACTTGAGTTATACTTTGACCGACATGATGGTCAGGCTGCAACCATTGAAGACTGGATCAAAGTATTTGAGGATGTGACCAATCGAAACCTTAATCAGTTTAAGCTATGGTATTCGCAATCTGGAACACCCAAGGTGAAGGTAAATGAACGATATGGCAAAAATGCACTCAGTCTAGATTTCGAGCAGGTCTCTACCAGTGAACGCGAAGCAATTTTAGAGCCAATGGTTATTCCAATATCAATAGGCCTCCTGGATGAAAATGGAAAAGATTTAATCGAAACAAAGGTGTTTGAACTAAATAAAACCAAGGATACAATTACATTCAAAGGGATAAACAAAAAACCTACAGTATCTCTTCTTAGGAATTTCTCAGCACCAATAATAATAGAGCGTGAAATCACAGAAAAAGACAGATTAACTCTGCTTAAAAAAGACAGTGATGCATACAACCGGTGGGATGCAGCCCAGCACCTAATGTTTACTAGCTTTGAGAACCTTGCGATTGAAAAACAGGAGCCAAACGATGATATAATCGGCGCCTTTTGTGATATCATGCAAGATCAAAAGTTAATGCCAGCTTTTCGTGCACAATTGCTTTCACAACCTTCGGTTGCAGAAATTATCACCTATTTTTTTGAGAAAGGTTTATCTACAGATCCTGAAAAAATTTATGGCGCAAAAAAAATATTTACCCAAAAATTGGCGGAAAGGTCTAATCCATTCTTGGAGCAATTATTTCATTCTCTGGCTCAAAATTTCGAATATGAACCATCTGCAAACCAGGTGGGGGAACGCTCATTTAAGAATATATTGCTGGGTATTCTTACGAAATTAGATAATGGAGAAACTGCTCAAAAACAGTTTTTTGGCGCAGACAATATGACAGATGAAGTTGCAGCATTAAGTGTGCTTATTCAGAATGATATTGCCACAACGGAAATCGAGAAATTTTATGACAAATGGTCGGATGATCGGCTGGTCATTGATAAGTGGTTTATGCTGCAATCCTCATTAAGTCAGCCCAGTAAGGCATTAAAAACTACAAAAATGTTAACGAAACACTCTGACTTTAACGAAAAAAACCCAAATCGGTTCCGAGCAACGATTGGTGGATTTACTCAAAACTTGGCAGCATTCCATATGAAAGGTGGAGAGGGCTACAAATTTGTTGCTGATTGGATTAGAAAAATTGATAGCTTAAATCCACAACTGGCGGCAAGAACCTGCACAGCGTTTCAGAACTGGAAGCAATTTGATAGCTTGCGTCAGGACGAGATTTCAGCCGTGCTTACAAAGCTTCTTAAAGTCAATACGCTTAGCAATGATACAAACGAAATGATCTCACGGATGCTCAATAAATAATTTGTAATGATTATTTACACGCGTCAGAAAATCATCCAGTTTTATAAAAATTCCCGTTAATCTAGATTGCAACATTTCTAAATGTTAGTTAATGACTTGGTGAGTAAAATTGGAAAAAGTAGATGCTGGACATAAACTATACATCTCCCAAACCAACAATCATACCAGGCGCAAAACATGATTGGGAGTTAGTTATTGGCATGGAAGTTCATGCGCAAGTTTCGTCAAAGTCGAAATTATTTTCAGGTGCATCCACCCAGTTTGGGAATGAACCAAATTCAAATGTGTCATTTGTTGATGCTGCGATGCCAGGGATGCTACCGGTAATCAACGAATACTGCGTCGAGCAGGCAGTTCGAACTGGCCTGGGCTTGAAAGCAAAAATAAATCTTTGGAGTGCATTTGATCGAAAAAATTATTTTTATCCCGATCTCCCTCAGGGATATCAGATTAGCCAATTATACCACCCAATCGTGGGAGAAGGTGAGGTTATTGTAAATATTGAGCCCGGGGTTGCAAGAAGAGTTAGGATCGAGCGCATTCATATGGAGCAAGACGCTGGAAAATCGATCCATGATATGGATCCGGATATGTCTTTTGTAGATCTAAATCGAACCGGAGTATGTCTGATGGAGATTGTCAGCAGACCAGACATTCGTGGCCCAGAAGAAGCAGCTGCATATGTAGGTAAACTCCGTCAAATAATGCGTTATCTGGGTACTTGCGACGGTAATATGCAAAACGGAAATTTGCGAGCAGACGTAAATGTCTCTGTATGCCGTTCCGGCACTTTTGAAAAATTCATGGAGACTGGTGATTTCAGCATTTTAGGTACGCGCTGTGAGATAAAAAATATGAACTCAATGCGCTTTATTCAACAAGCCATAGAGGTTGAAGCAAGAAGGCAAATAAAAATTTTAGAAAATGGCGGAACCATAGATCAAGAAACTCGGCTCTACGACCCTGATAAAGGTGAAACCAGATCTATGCGATCTAAAGAAGAAGCCCATGATTATCGCTATTTTCCGGATCCTGATTTACTGCCATTGGAACTGGATCAAAGCTGGGTTGACAGTATCGCCTCTGCTTTGCCAGAACTACCTGATGATAAAAAAAATCGCTTCATTTCCTCGTTTGGTCTGAGTGAATACGATGCAAGCGTTTTAACGGCGGAAGTAGAAGCTGCAAAGTATTTTGAAACAGTAACAGCCGGTCGAGACGGCAAAATGGCTGCTAACTGGGTGATCAACGAACTGTTTGGACGCTTAAAAAAAGATGATCTAGACATCCGCAACTCTCCTGTAAGTCCAACACAACTTGGTGAGATAATAGATTTAATTAAAAATGGCGAGATTAATGGAAAAATTGCGAAAGAGTTGTTTGAGATTGTTTATTCTGATGGGGGGAAACCATCAGAAATAGTAAACAAACGGGGAATGAAGCAGGTCACAGACACCGGTGCCATCGAAAAAGCCGTACTAGAAATTATTAAATCAAACCCCGACCAGGTTGAAAAAGCTAAACTCAATCCGAAGTTAGTGGGGTGGTTTGTAGGCCAGGTAATGAAGGTCACAGGCGGTAAGGCAAACCCAAAAACAGTTAACGAAATTGTATTGTCGAAATTAGCTCTTCAGATTTAAGTGTTCCAATATTTATTTCACTGCAGAATTTAGACTCATACTGCTTCTGCGTGCAGGATTAGTTAGATTTTAAATCGAGGGCAAGTGCATGGATGTCATTTAGAAGTTCGTTTCCCAGAGCCTCATGTACAGCTCTATGCCTTGCAATTCGGGACATAGACTCAAAACCCTGCCAAACAATTTTTATTTGATAATGGCTTTCGCCGCCTTCAGAAAATCCCGCATGGCCTCGATGGCTCTCACTGTCATCAATGACCGTGATTTTGGAACTTTTAAATGCGGTCTCCAACGCCAGATTAATTCTGCCCATTTTATTCATTTCCAGTAATTACCTCTTCAATTTACTTTCGATTACTGTATGATTAGATGCTCGAGTCGAAAAGGTGTAATTTATGACTGAAAAGCCTGATCCATTTGGATTTGATATATCTGTTTCTTCAGCAAAGAAGAATAAACCGCGCACGAGGCGCGGAATGTCTGGTGAGAGTGAGACATCTAGAAGGCTATGTGACCATGAGGGGTGTGAAAACGCAGGGAAATTTCGCGCACCAAAAGCACCAGATGTTCTGGACGATTTTTTGTGGTTCTGCAAAGATCATGTGCGTGAGTATAATCAAAAATGGAACTTTTTTCAGAACCAAACTGAAGCCGAACTAAATGCTCAAATGTCAAAAGATAAAGTTTGGGAGCGAGAGACTAAATCATGGAGAGATCCCGAATCTAGAGCATGGGCCAGGCTTGGAATCGAAGATCCACACCAAGTCTTGGGTGAGAATGCTACAAAAAATCCTGGTCGATCGGGAAATAATCCTGGTCACACTAGACGATTACCAGCAACAGAAAGGCGAGCAGTAGAAATACTCGAAGCAAAAGAAATCTGGTCAAAGACAGAAATTCGTAAGGCTTACAAGGCGCTGATAAAGATACTTCATCCGGATATGAATGGTGGCGATCGAAGCCAAGAAGAGCAATTACAGCAAGTAATGTGGGCATGGGACCAAATAAAGGATAGTAGAAACTTTAAATAAGTATGTTGTTATGCTTTCCTAAAAACTAAACTTATACCGTTTATGCAATGTCGCTTTCCGGTTGGCTCCGGACCGTCATCAAATATATGCCCCAGGTGTGAACCACAGTTGCTACAATGACACTCTATTCGCAGCATAAAGAACTTTCTATCTCTTCTTGTGCTAACGGCACCTTCAATTTCTTTGTAAAAACTAGGCCATCCAGTGCCTGAATCATACTTATACTTCGATAAATACAGCTTTTGATCACAACCTTTGCAGTGATAAATTCCAACTTTAGAGTTGTCATTTAAGGGAGAAGTGAAAGCGCGTTCAGTGGCTTCTTCTCTTAGAACAGCAAATTCAAATGGTGTAAGTTTTTCTTTCCATTCGTCTTTACTTAATTGAAAAGGAAATCCAGAGGCCTGATCTTTTGCTACAGAATAATTTGCGAAAATGGCTAACGTGGATAAACTTAGTTTGAGTAACATGCGTCTGTTCATAAATATTCTCTTGTCTTATTTACCTTTGGTTTTATCTGGTTCTTCAGAGATGAATTTCAACAACCGGCATTATGTTAAAATTTTAAAACAGTGATCATAAAATTAGAACATAAGAAAATATTTTCTTTGCCACTCTTGAACCGCCGCTATTATTAGTGCACCAGTGACTTTCATAAGTCGAATATGAGGAAAGCATTATGGCCGATGGCTCTAAAATCATAGAAAAAATTCCTACTGAAAATATTTCAGTTAGGGACGTTTTTGGTATCGACACCGATATGGTTGTGCAAGGATTTTCAGAACGTGCCTCTCGAGTTCCTATGGTGGATGAAACGTACAAATTTGATCCCGATACAACCTTAGCCATTTTAGCCGGCTTCACCCACAACAGAAGAGTTATGATACAGGGATATCACGGAACTGGGAAATCAACTCACATTGAGCAAGTTGCCGCAAGGTTGAACTGGCCAGCAGTGAGAGTTAATTTGGACAGTCACATTAGTAGAATAGACCTCATAGGCAAGGATGCAATCAAGCTCAAAGATGGAAAACAGGTCACAGAATTTCATGAAGGTATTTTACCTTGGGCATTGCGAAATCCAGTTGCTATTGTATTTGATGAATATGACGCTGGTCGAGCAGACGTGATGTTCGTGATACAGCGCGTTTTGGAACACGATGGAAAATTAACTTTATTAGATCAGAACGAGATTATCACTCCCCATACTAATTTCAGATTGTTTGCTACGTCAAACACCGTCGGCCTAGGCGATACCACAGGTCTTTACCATGGAACACAGCAGATAAATCAAGCTCAGATGGATCGCTGGTCTTTGGTCGCAACTCTGAATTATTTGTCAGTGGAAGTAGAAAGCGCGATAGTTCTATCTAAATCACCAAGTTACGATACTGACAAAGGCCAACGTATAGTGAAGCAAATGGTTACGGTAGCTGATCTGACAAGAACAGCATTCATGAACGGCGATTTATCAACGGTAATGAGTCCAAGGACAGTCATAAATTGGGCAGCTAATGCAGAGATTTTCAATGATGTTGGATATGCCTTTCGCTTAACATTTTTAAATAAATGCGATGAACTTGAGAGGCAAATTGTAGCCGAATTTTTTCAACGTTGTTTTGACGAGGAGTTACCAGAAAGTGCTGCGAGCGTAAGCCTGGAATAGATTTATATTATTATGGCTGATAAGTAGTTACCAATTGAAAACGAATTAGTTGATCCGACAAAGCTTAAACCTTTATTGAGTTTATTATGGTTTCAAAATCAGATAACCCTGCTGATCCATTCAAAAAAGCCTTATCTGAGGCAACAAAAGTGTTGGCTGATAACCCAGAGCTTTCTATTAATTACTCAGTCGACCCATCAGGACTTTCCGGCGATACGATTAGGCTGCCCCAAGTAAGCCGGCGCATGACGAAAGATGAAGTTCTATTGGCTCGAGGTACAGCTGATGCGCTTGCTATGCACCACAAATATCATAATTCTGACTTACATTCACGATTTGCACCTGACGGACCGATGGCAAAAGAATTATATGAAGCTATGGAGACCGCGAGGTGTGAAGCTGTCGGGGCAAAAGACATGCCAGGCACGACCGGCAACATTAATGCAAAAATAGGTGTTGAAGCAAAACGTAAGGGTTTTGATAAACTAACAGACAGAGCAGATGCTCCACTCGCAGACGCTGCAGCTTATTTAATTAGATCGCTTACTACAAGTAAGGATCTTCCAACTTCAGCAAAGAACGTTATGGACTTATGGAAAGATTTCATTTTAGACCAGGCCGGAACTACTTTAGAAATCCTAACTGAAAATCTAGACAATCAGGAAGAGTTTGCAAAATTTGCCCGGCAAATAATTACTGACTTAGGTTATGGAGATCAATTGGGTGATGATCCAGAGGCCCAAGACGACGATAATGAAGACAGCCAAGATGAGGACAATGAGCAATCTGATGATCCAGAAAGCTCAGGTACAGATGAGGATAATGAAGATAATCTAGACGCAGAAGATCAACAAAGTCAGGAAGAGCAGCAGGATTCTGCACAGGCACAAATGAGTAGTGATGAAAGTGCGGATGAAGAATTTGAAGATCAAGAGTTGCCTGACGGTGAAGCCCCACTGGATCCACCTCCACCTCAACCTATTTCGGACGCAGATCCAAATTATAGAGTTTTTGACGCAAAGTATGATGAAGAGATCAAAGCTGAAGATCTTGCGGAGCAAGTTGAACTTGAGCGACTGCGAGCATATCTAGACCAGCAACTGGAACCACTGAAAGGAGCTGTAAGCCGACTTGCAAACAAACTTCAAAGGAGACTGCAAGCTCAGCAAAATCGCAGCTGGTTATTTGACCTTGAAGAAGGAATTCTTGACGCTGGTAGACTGGCCAGAGTTATCACTAATCCAACAACTTCTCTTAGTTTTAAAATGGAGAAGGATACTGAGTTTAGAGATACAGTCGTGACATTACTCTTAGATAATTCTGGATCGATGCGTGGCAGACCGATATCTATTGCTGCGATTTGCGCAGATGTGTTGGCCCGTACGTTGGAACGTTGTAATGTGAAAGTTGAGATTTTGGGATTTACAACACGCGCTTGGAAAGGAGGACAATCTCGCGAAGCTTGGTTGAATCAGGACCGCCCACAACAACCCGGCCGTTTGAATGATTTGCGTCATATCATTTACAAAGGAGCCGATGCCCCATGGCGTCGTGCAAGGTCAAATCTTGGCTTGATGATGAAGGAAGGTCTCCTAAAGGAAAATATCGATGGGGAGGCTTTAGAATGGGCACATCGACGTATGACAGCTCGCCCAGAAGCTAGAAAGATTTTAATGGTAATTTCTGACGGAGCTCCCGTCGACGATAGCACTTTATCTGTAAATCCAGCAAATTATCTTGAGAAACACTTACGTGATGTCATATCAATGGTGGAAAAAATTAAAAATGTGGAGCTCTTAGCCATTGGAATTGGTCATGACGTCACCCGTTATTACGACCGTGCTGTTACAATAACAGATGTTGAGCAACTTGCCGGTGCGATGACCGAGCAACTCGCGGCCTTATTCGATAGCGATCCAAAAGCTAGAGCCAGAGTTAACCAACTCAACAGAGGTTAATAATTTATGCAATCAGAAAAAACCTGTAAGTTTCAATCTTTCACTTCAATGGGAAACCCCAGATTAGGTCCTAAAAGGCTCGAAGCTTTACAGAACGAAATTTCCAAAAACGGACTGGACGGCTTCCTTATACCGCGTTCAGATGCTTACAGAGGAGAGTATGTATCTGAAAAAGATCAGCGTTTGAGATGGCTGACTGGGTTTGAAGGGTCTGCAGGAATCTGCGTTTTAGTTAAGCAAAGGGTAGGTATTTTTGTCGATGGTCGATATACTATTCAGGCGAAAAATCAAACTTGTCCACCAATAGAAATTATTAACTGGCCAAATATCAAAGTTACAGACTGGATAATGGAAATTACCAATAAGGGGAAAATAGGTTTTGACCCGTGGTTGCACTCAGTAGATGAAATTGAACAGTATAAACGTTCAATGGCAAATACTGAAATTACCTTACAAGCGACACAGAACCTTGTTGATATAATCTGGAAGGATCAGCCATCAGCACCAACTGAAAAGTCTTTTCCCTACGAAGACGAGTTTGCAGGAGCAACACAATCTAGCAAAAGAAAAACATTAGCCAAAGAATTGAAAATTAACGGAAATTCAGCCGCGGTAATTACACTTCCAGAAGGGATAGCCTGGTTGTTAAACATAAGGGGTGGTGATGTAGAACATTTGCCGATAGTCCAGGCTTTTTCAATTCTACATTCAAATAATGAAGTTGATATATTCGTAGATAAACGGAAAGTAGAAAATCTAAAAGAGCATTTTGGCGATGGAATTAACTTATACAATGAAAATGATTTTCTTTCCCAACTTACAACGCTAACCGGTAGTATTTGCATCGACAAATCCAGCTTGCCATTTGCTGCTTACGAAGGCCTGCTCGCTTCAAAAGCTACTTTAGACCCAAGAGGTGATATAACGGCATTACCTAAAGCGTGTAAAAATGAGATCGAGTTAAGTAGAGCACGTGATGCCCATTTGATTGATGCAATTGCAATGTGTAAATTCCTTTGCTGGCTAAATTCACAATCAGCAGGAATATTAACAGAAATTGATATAGTAATAGAGCTAGAGTCGTTTAGATCAGCTAATCCAGAGCTATACGACATAAGCTTTGAAACAATTTGTGCAAGCGGACCAAATGCGGCCCTTCCTCATTATCGGGTAAATAATGATAGTAATCGAACGATTAAAAATGGTGAGGTCATCCTAATTGATAGTGGTGGGCAGTATAAAAGTGGCACAACTGACATTACAAGAACGACTGCCTTGGGCCAGGTTTCGAGCGAGATAAAGCAAGCATTCACGCTGGTACTTAAAGGAATGATTTCAATATCTAAGTTAAGGTTTCCCAAAGGAATGGCAGGGTGTGATTTAGATGCGTTTGCTCGAGTGTTCCTGTGGTCAGAAGGACTGGATTTTGCTCATGGCACAGGTCACGGAGTTGGACAGTTTCTTTCTGTTCATGAAGGACCACAAAGATTAAGTAGGACTTCAAATGTTCCTTTCGAAGCTGGAATGATCATATCGAATGAGCCAGGTTTCTACAAAGAGGGACATTTTGGGATTAGAATTGAAAACCTTTTGACAGTGTCAAAAGCTCCTAAATTGGAACACTCAGTTGTTGCAGAAATGTTTATTTTTGAGACTCTTAACTTTGTACCAATAGATAAAAATTTGATAGAAAAGGATCTGATGTCAACGGACGAAATTGTTTGGCTCAACGAGTATCACTCACAATGTAGGGAAAAAATCAGAGCGCATCTAGATGAAAATGAGAGAATTTGGTTGGACCATGCAACAAACAAACTTTAGTAATTTAGATCTTTCAGCGCCCATCCACTAAAGTAGCCGCAGCATTAATTGCGGCGGGCGTTATTTTATCACCTGAGATCATGCGAGCAATCTCTTCAATTTTAGCATCTCCCTGAAGCTTTGTTACTTCTGTGAGAGTATTTTTGGAGTTTATAGATTTGACCACCTGAAAATGTGCGTCACCAAGCGCAGCGACCTGAGGAGAATGCGTAACTATGAGTACCTGTGCATTTTTTGATAGTCTAACCAGCCTTCTTCCCACCGCATCAGCAGTAGCTCCACCGATCCCGCGGTCAATTTCATCAAAAATCATCGAAACAGCAGTATAGCCTTTGGTCAGACATACTTTAAGTGCAAGTAGAAAACGGCTCAGTTCACCCCCCGATGCTATTTTGCCAATTGGACCTTTCGAAGTTCCTTTATTTGTCGAAACTAAAAAAGAAACTTCATCATATCCATCAGCTGACCTTGATGCAGATATTATGTTAGTTTCAAAATGAGCATTTTCCATTTTCAGAAATGGTAATTCCGCTGTCACTAATTTGTCTAATTCAGCACCAGCAATTAGTCTAGATTTACTCAGTTTTGAAGCGGCAACGTTATATTCAAGATCACATTCTCTAATCTTACCTTCCAGTGAGGATAGCTTTTCAGCACTGAATGAAAATTCTTCTATTTTATTCTCTAGCTCTGCCTTAAATTGAGGTAGTTGATCCGAGGAAATTTTATGTTTCCTTGCTAAACCACGGATTTCAAATAGCCGCTCTTCAAGCATTTCAAGCTCATGCACATCAAAATCCAATGTATCAACAAGCCCCTCAATAATACCTACTGCGTCACCTAACTCAGTTGATGCACGCGACAACGAAGCTAAAGCATCGTCAAACGGTCCATCACTTTTCCCAGATGCTGTTTCAATCCATCTCATTGCGTCCAAAATTAAACCTTCAGCGCCATTCCCTCCAACAGCATTTTGAGCCTTTATGATATCATCCTTTATTTTTTCCGATGATTGCATCATCCGTCTTTTGACGTCTAATTCTTGTTCTTCTCCATCTTTTGGATCTGCTTTAGTCAACTCATCTAATACGTAACGTAAAAACGACTCTTCAGCCTCAAAGGCTGAGAATTTTTTTTGTTCTTCCTGATATTCATTGTTCACTTTTTTGAGTTTTCTCCAAGCTTCCTTTACAGCCTCTCGTTGGGAACTGTTGGCCGCAAACATATCAAGTAAACGAATATGTGAACGTTGATCGAGCAAACCCTTATCATCATGTTGACCATGAATTTCAATTAAAAGTGTCGATATCCGAATTAATAATTCTCTTGGCGCTCTTCGTCCATTAATCCAAGCAGTCTTCCGCCCATCAGCACTTATAACGCGCCTAATTAATAGTTCTTCTTCCCAAGGGATGTTATTTGCATCAAGGATCTCTTTTACTGCATGGTCGGTTTCGACCTGAAACCAAACACTAACTTCGCCAAAATCAGCACCTGTACGAACTATTTCTGTTTTACCCCGCCAGCCTAAAACAAATCCTAAACTATCTAAAAGAATTGATTTTCCTGCTCCAGTCTCACCAGTCAGAACATTCAATCCGTTTGTGAATATTATCTCTGCGTGATCGATAATCAAAATATTGCGTATGTCTAATCCAACAAGCATTTCATAATATCAACGAGTTAGAGCCATCGGCCTTTGAGAACCTGTCTATGAATTTTCCGAAGCCATCCTGAGCTTTTTGCAAGTGGTTTTAGATTTTCATTCTTCAATAAACTATAACTTCGTTGATACCAATCTGTAGCTTGATAATTGTGTCCAAGTATTGCTCCGGCAGATTGTGCCTCATCAACCAATCCAATAGACAAATACGCTTCCACTAGCCTATGTAACGCCTCAGCAGTATACGAGGAGGTCTGATAATCCTCTACAACTATACGAAATCTGTTTATTGCGGCGGGAAATTGCTGCCGTTTTAAATAATATCTACCTACTTCCATTTCCTTACCAGCCAAATGATCAAAAGCTAGGTCAAATTTTAATTCAGCAGGTTTGACATATTCACTGTCAGGGTAATTTTTGATTAGTATTTTAAAAGCTTCCAATGCCTTTGCAGTGACTTCTTGATCCCGGCCGATATCTTCAATCTGGTCGTAATAACTTAAAGCTATTATATACTGAGCATATGCTGAATCTTCATCAGATGGATAATATTCAATATACCTTTCAGCTGCATCCCTGGCCTCTTCATATTGCTTAGCTTTATGATTTGCAAAAGCTTGCATAATCACAGATCTTTTTGCCCACTCAGAATATGGATACAGCCTCTCGACATCAGAGAAAAAAGCTATTGCATCTATCGGTTTTGACCTAGCCATTTCAAATTCTGCTCTATCAAAAATTTGTTTTGCAGAATAATTTTCGATTTCATCTGAACCTACTTCTGCAGTTTTACTACAACCAACTAGTAGGCCTAGCACCACCAGAGCAAATCCAATCAAATAGATTAATCTATTTACAATCATGAAAGACCTTCGCCAAGTAACATCGATATTTAAGTTAATAACTTTTTTTAGATTTAAAGTACATCAGGGCAAACTAGAATATTTAAAAAAAATGTGAATTCCTCAGTAAATTGGTTTTGTATCATGCCATTTGAATAGAACTTTTATGAATAGAGTTCATCTGTTTTATCAGGTCCAAAGTCTCTTCCTTTATTCGGCCAGGCATTTTCTCATCTCTGAGACAAGACAGTAAGTTTGGGTTAACTTTATCTTTACGAAACCATCGTAAAGATTCGATCAATCTCATCGCTTCATCAGTATAATTAGTGGGTGGATCAACATCATTCAGAATAGCCCAAAAACCAGCCCATAGTCTGGCGACTGACCATGGATTATATCCGCCACCACTGGTTAAAAGCACTTTAGGGGCTAAAAGATTAAGCCTCGCGAGGATACTCCATAAGCAATTATTTGTGATATCCAAACGAGACAGTGGATCGTCTTTTAACATGTCAGCGCCCCCTTGAACAATCAATGCTTCTGGTTGAAAATGCTCTAGCGCAGGGAAAAACACATATTTGAATAGCGCCTCTATATCGTCGTCCTGAGAACCTTTTGACATCGGTGCATATAAATTTTTATCTGGATAATTTTCATCTATTTTACCTTGAAATGGCCATCTGTTTGCCTCATGTACTGACACTAACATGATATCTGGATCTCTAGAAAACGCAGATGCTACGCCATCGCAAAAGTGCGCATCTAGATCCACGTAGGCAATTCGACGAACTCCAAATTCTCTGAGTCTTAAGATAGCAAATACTAGATCATTCAAATAACAAAATCCATTTGCTCTATTTGCCAGGCCATGATGTAAACCACCGCCCAAATTAAAAGCCCGACCATTCAAATAAGCATATTCTGCAGCAACAACTGCCCCGCCAACTGAGGTGGCTGGTCGCTTATACATTCCTTTAAAAAGTGGATTTGACGGCGTCCCTAATTTATATTTGCTGGAACGATATTCATCAATTTCCTGCTTTTCATCCACTTCTAGAAGAACATTGATGTAATCGTTAGAATGAAATTTCTTCAGTAATCTTGGCTTAGCGATTGGTGCAGTCACAAATTTTTTATCGCTATACCATGACATGGCTTTAATCAAATCGAGTGTGGGCCCAACCCTTGGTATATTTAAGGGATGTTTTCCTCCATAGTGCGTGGTGCGATAGATATCTGAAGAAATGAGAACAGCGGTCATGAAAAAAGGATAGTGCTGTGGCACGAAATAAACAGCATCTTTCAAGAAAAATTCTTAGGGTTTTAGAAATTATTCAGCGGAGCTATAAGCCTCACAACAGTAATGAGGAAAAGACCGATGCGCAAAAGTGAAATTACACGCGAAACAAATGAAACTAAGGTCTCAGTCTCTATCAATCTAGATGGCACAGGCAAATATTCGAACGAAACGAATGTTGGCTTTTTTGATCACATGTTGGACCAATTATCTCGCCACTCTCTGATGGACCTTACCATAAAAACGATTGGCGATACAGAAATTGATGACCACCACACTGTGGAAGATACAGGTATAGCACTCGGACAAGCTGTAAAGAATGCGTTGGGAAATAAACAAGGCATAGTTAGGTATGGCTCATGCCATTTGCCGATGGATGATGCACAAATTCGGACTTCTTTAGATTTTTCTGCAAGGCCCTTCTTTATCTGGAATGTTAATTTTTCAACTAATAAAATTGGAGCTTTTGATGTAGAGCTAGTGCGTGAATTCTTTCAAGCTTTTTCAACGCATGCAGGATTAACTTTACATGTAGATATGGTGCATGGGATTAACAATCATCATATTGCTGAAGCGATATTTAAATCCGTGGCAAGAGCCCTGAGGCTAGCTATCGAAATAGATCCTCGAATGTCTGAAAGTTTGCCAAGTACCAAAGGAAAACTTTAGAAATAATGCTTACAGCACTTATCGATTATAAGAGTGGTAATTTACACTCTGCTGTTAAGGCTTTCGAAAAAATTGCTGATGAAAATTCTCTTGGATCCGTGGAAATTACGAGCGATCCTGATATAATAAGCAATGCTGATAGATTAGTTTTGCCAGGTGATGGTGCTTTCCCAGCATGTAAGAATGCCCTTGAAAGATCAGAGGTTTTTGAGGCATTAAAATATGCTGTTTGTGCCAAAGGCACGCCGTTTCTTGGGATTTGTGTTGGCATGCAACTAATGGCAAACCAAGGTTCTGAATTCGAGCTAACTAATGGTCTTGGTTGGATAAACGGCGAGGTAGAAAAAATTAAAGTAGATGATCCAAAATTAAAAATACCTCATATGGGTTGGAATGACATCATAATAGACTGTGACCACCCAATTCTAAAGGAGATTAGAGATGGAGATCACTTCTATTTTGTGCACTCCTACCAAATGAAGGTTTTTAGTACAGAGCAGCGACTTGCACACGCCAGCTATGGGGGCGATATCACTGCTATCGTGGCTAAAGACAATATGGCTGGCTTGCAATTTCATCCAGAGAAGAGTTCCCACTCTGGAATGAAAATTATACAAAATTTTCTAGCATGGACGCCATAAACGGCATTCAAATATTCATTTTATCCGCGTCCAAGTACCACCGTCGCGACATAGAATCAAAACACACCCTGATATTTTCAGCTGATCGTTTCCCTCTAAAACCATTTTAGAGCTGTAAACCTTATCACGATCTGGGCTCCAAATTTTTCCGCCACCATATTTTCCATCACCCTTGTTTTTCATAGCCCATATAATCTTTTTACCGATGTTGTCAGACTCATATGATGCACCAGTGGAGTTAAATGACTTAACAAGAGTACCGCAAATCTCTCCATCACACTCCTCTACATTTATGTGACCAAATTTTCCATTATCATCTGGAGTGGTTTTCCAAACACCGAGTACTGGATCCGCTAAAGCAGCCCCAGTCAGCAAGCATAAGGCGGCAGCTATTTTAAAAATCTTATTCATTGTAATCTCCCATCTTAAAAGCAGTGTGCAACCAAACTTGATTCAGGGCAAGTCCTAGACGAGATGAAGTTGCATTATTTAATTAAGCATGCTTTACGGATTTTTGAAACGGAAGGTTTAGTAAAATGATATTATATCCGGCGATCGATTTGAAAGACGGCAAAGCAGTGAGGTTGCTTAGAGGAGATATGAATAAATCTACCGTGTTCAATAAAAACCCAAGTGATCAGGCGATCGAATTTGAACGTGCCGGCTGCCGTTGGCTACACTTGGTTGACTTAAATGGGGCTTTTGCTGGCGCACCGGTTAACTCTGTAGCCGTTGAAAAAATATTATCTCAAATTACAATTCCTACTCAGCTTGGAGGAGGCATCCGCAACCTCCGGACAATAGAAAATTGGTTACAAAAAGGCTTAGCACGGATTATTCTTGGAACCGTGGCAGTTGAAAATCCATTACTAGTAAAGGAGGCTGCAAAGGAATTTCCTGGAAAAATAGCGGTCGGAGTTGATGCAAGAGATGGGCTAGTAGCGACTGATGGGTGGGCTAAATCTACGAATATTAAGGCCACTGAGCTAGCAAAATCTTTCGAGGATTATGGAGTCTGTTCAATAATTTATACTGACATAAATAGAGATGGAGCGATGCAAGGACCAAATGTTAGGGCTACTGCAGAGTTAGCTAACGAGGTATCAATTCCAATAATCGCTTCGGGGGGAGTATCAAAGCTCGATGATCTAATTGCATTGAAAAGTTGTGGTGCTAAGCTAAACGGAGTAATTTCTGGAAGAGCATTGTACGATGGAGCTATTAATTTGCAAAAAGCCTTGGAAATTCTTTGATGCTTAAAACTCGCATTATCCCATGCCTAGATGTAGCAGACGGAAGGGTTGTCAAAGGTGTAAATTTTGTTGACTTAAAAGATGCAGGCGACCCAGTAGAAGCAGCTTATACTTACGATCAAGCCGGGGCCGATGAAATATGTTTTCTCGACATAAACGCGACGTACAAAAGTAGAAATACTACATATGATATGGTTAGAAAAACTGCTGAAAAATGCTTCATTCCTTTAACCGTTGGGGGTGGGGTTAGAACTGTAGAAGATGTTCGGAAACTTTTGCTCGCAGGAGCTGATAAAGTCTCATTTAACTCAGCAGCAGTTGCTAATCCAGAAATTATAACCGCGGCTGCCAATCAATTTGGAAGTCAGTGTATCGTTTGCGCGATAGATGCAAAAACTGTCGGCCCTCAAAAATGGGAATTATTTACTCATGGAGGAAGACAGGAAACTGGCATTGACGCTGTCGAATTTGCAAAAAAGATTGCTGATATGGGGGCCGGAGAGATATTACTGACATCGATGGATAAAGACGGCACCAAATCAGGATTTAACTTAGATTTAACAAAAAAAATCTCTTCTGCTTTGAAAATTCCAGTTATCGCATCTGGAGGGGTTGGAAATCTCTCTCATCTTGTTGACGGAATACAATTAGGAGGCGCCTCTGCTGTTTTAGCTGCATCCATATTCCATTTTGGAGAATATACAATTGAAGAAGCCAAAAAGTATTTAGCATCATCAGGAATACCAGTAAGGATTTAATGTATGAAAATTGATGATTTATTTGCAGTTATTGAAGCTCGTGCGGGAAGCGATCCAGAATTCAGTTGGACAGCCAAGCTGTTATCACAAGGGTCAGACAAATGCGCTGAAAAATTTGGGGAAGAAGCAATCGAGACCATAATAGCGGCAACCAAAAAAAATAAAAGTGGGCTGATACATGAAACAGCAGATTTATTATACCATCTTGTTGTGATGCTTCATGCAAATGAGGTGAAACTTACCGAGATAACAGAGGAACTAAATAGGCGTAAAAATATATCTGGAATTGAAGAAAAAAAATCTCGTGGCACCTAATGATAATCTATTCTTAATCAAATAAAATTTTTTAAACTTCCTACATTACTTACGTGAATTTCTAACTCGTCTCCAGTCCTTAGATAGCGTTTTGGGCTAAAACTAGCCCCTGTTCCATCCGGTGAGCCGGTTGCTATTACATCTCCCGGGTTTAAGGTCATAATATTGGATATATAAGAAATTTGTTCCTGAAGACTGAAAATCATATCCTTAATCGAAGCATTCTGCACGACCTTACCGTTGAGACACACAGTCAATTCTAAATCGCTTGGATCAATTAAATCTTCCACCGGCGTTATCCATGGCCCCCATGATCCAGAGCCAGAAAAGTTTTTACCAGCATGGATTGAATGCGACTGCCAATCGCGTACTGAACCATCGTTGAAGGCTGAAAATCCAAGTATGAAATTATGTGCGTTTGATACAGATACGTTTCGCGCTGTAGCACCAATTACAACCGCTATTTCACCTTCATAATCAAAAGTATCGGCAGCATCCCCAAAAGGAATTTCTAAAGAACCTAGATGGGCCAGCATCGCCTCACTATTTTTACTAAACAGAATTATATTTTTTGGATTACTAATACTTTGTCCATCAATAGGATATGGTTTACGATAATTCATACCAATACAAATAATTTTGGTTGGGTTAATAATTGGAGGTAAAAACTTTATTTGACTATGCTTTAACTTCGAAGTTTTTAATGCATTCTCATACATTAATGGAAGTGTTTTTTTCTCAACTACCTCTCTTAAACTGTTGTATTTATTTTTAAAATCATCAGTAACTGATTGTGCATAATTATCAAAAAATATTCCATAAGTTTCTTTTTCTGATGCTATGAAAGACCCAATATTCATTACGTCGCATCCATGAATTTTTTTTCCTTATTAATAACCAAAGCAGTCAGAGTATCATTAAACGGTGTGAGAATTCCTACTTCCCTTCCAAGATTTGGCACTTTGCCATTAATGAACATAATTTCCGATCTTTTATTTGCTAGATGATCCAAAAACATAGATGGACGGGCGTTGCGGAGGTTATCTCCAAACGAAGAAACATATTCGACTGGGTCGTCGAAGCTAAAGTCAATATTTTTTGCTATTCCAATTTTATATGCTTCATACATTGCACCCAAAGCCACTGACCAAGCGCCAGGATCATCCATCAGCTCACCAACAGTCTTTTCAAAAACTGTGCATGGAGCACTAAAAGTGACATTGCATAAAAATTTTTCCCAAATCAGTTTTTGTATATCCTGATAAGCCTGAACGTTGAAACCCGCCGTCACCCAATGGCTAGTTAGTTGCTTAAGCCTTTCTGTAATTTCACCAGTTAGCTCACCAAGTCGTATGAGTTTCATTGCATTATGATGGACATGACCAGGTTTTTTGACGGACGCTCCAAAACCCTCAGCCACACCTAAAATAATATGCTCGCGCCCAATGTGTTTGGCTAATTTTTCTTCTGCGCCTAATCCATTTTGAATAGTAATGACAATGGTATTAGGCCCTAAAAGTGGAGATATTTTTCTTGCTGCAGACTCAACGCCAGATGCTTTTGTGGCAATTACATACAAGTTACAATCGTCGTGTGCTGTAAAAACTGAGGAAGCTTGGATATTGTTAACGACGTAATCACCTTTCGGACTATCAACTGAAAGGCCATATTTATTGATTGCATCGACATGCTCAACCCAGGGGTCATATGCGATCACTTCATAGCCTTTAGCGGCAAATAAAGCAGCGTATATAGAGCCCATTGCACCTAATCCAATAATAGCTACTTTCATAATATTTCCTGTCTAAATACTAATCATGATATCAAATAATTTTCGAATTTGGTTATCGAGGTCTTTTGGAATGTATTTTGGTCTATGCACCTTTAAAAGCTCATCAACTTTTATTTTTGCATTTGAATTAATATTTGGTTGTCCATTAGCCACCCATGTCTCATACGCTTGTCTGTCAGCACTTTCTGGGTATAAAAAATCTGTACTCATTCTTTTAAAAGTTTCAGATTGCCCCAGAAAATGCCCCTCACCCTCTACCACTTTTTGTATTACTTGAAGTGACAGGGAAGCTTCACTTACCTCGATCTGCTTCCCAGAGCTAAGAATTGCTCCTAACATTTCATTATCAATTACATACGCCTCAAATGATGTCGCCATAAGGCCCGCTTGGGTCCCTGCAGCTTGTGTAATTAGATTAGCACCGGTTTGAACAGCCAACGTTAAATTAAGGGCTTTCTCATAACCAGCCTGGTTATCAGGAAGTTTACTATCAGTAGCCCCAGAAATTGTAGAATTAGGAAAATTGTAATATTGACCAAGTTCCACAGCGGCTGCAGTCAATAAAGCCTGCTCCCCACTACCCCCAGCCATACCACCAGTCCTCAAGTCAGTAATCATCGGGCGAGCACCGTAGATCGCATTTACGTCTTTATTTGCCACCCAGGCTATTATCATACCCGCTAACGTTTCCGCATTTGTTTGAGCCAGGCAACCGGCTATAGTTACAGGACTTGAGGCACCCATTTGCCCAAATGTATTTACCATAACCGGAAACCCACGCCTTGATGCTTCGATTAAAACTCTGCACGACTCAGTGTCAAACCTGAGTGGTGGAACGACATGATTTATATTCAGGGACAAAAATGGTTGGTTGTAAAAATTTTCATCAGAACCAGCAAGGACTGAACATAATTCATGCACATTTTTAATATTGTTGATATGACTGATGCTACTAATTACATGCTTTGAGGTTCCAACTAATGCGGCGTAGGCAGTGTTAACGTCCAACATCAAGCTTGTATTCATATCATTGGCCACCATCGGTCGAGCAAAAAAATGAATATTGTCTAATTTATCTACCAAACGAGATGAATCATATAAATCATTCAAGATTGATTGCCGAAAAGTATGAGTAGCCATATCAACGATCATTGGAGATGCACCGCCGGTACCAGTGTGAACTCTATATTCGGATATATCTAAGTTTTGCTCTTTATCGCGAGCGTGCAAAATAAAGCTTTTTCTTAGACTAGATATTGCTTCATTCACTAATTTCTCCGGAAAGGTGAGCCGGCCACTGTCAGTCAAACTACCACCGTTGTCACAAATAAGCCTTATCGCTTCTTCTGGTGCGTCGCTTAGACCTATAGAGTCCAGAATTTGCAAAGATGCATCGTGAATTGAGCGCAACTGGGTATCAGAGAAAAATTTCATCCTACCGGTATTTGGGCTTATTTTATCTGTAGCCTGAGACTCTCTTCTCTGCTGTCGCCTACGAGATCGATTAGACAACTTAATTTCCTTTTTTTGAGCTATTTTTAATCTTGAACTTATTTATTTAAATGTAAAAGAAATTTGGGTCAAAGAGGAAAATCTTTTATAGTGCCAATCATTTCAGAGCCATCCTGGACTTTAATTTTAACCCTCTGCCCTATATCCCAATAATCTTTATTTACCATACCTTGAGCTACATTTGCTTTCAGGCGGGGCGACCAAATTGCTGAAGTAATATTACCAACAGCATTCCCATTTGCATAAACAGGCCATGGTTTAGAGCAGGTGGGACAAGGAGTTTCACCAAAAATAAATCCTCTTATAATTTTTTGAACACCATTATTATGGATATCCTGCAATTTACTTTTTCCAATATATTCTATCGATCCATCTAAATCACAAAACTTTTCTAAACCAATTTCAAATGGATTATTTGCGATTGTCATTTCATTTCCATAGGAAAAAAGACCACCTTCTATTCGCTCAATTAAATTTGGACACCCTGGCGCTATTTGATATGACTGCCCTCTCTCCCAAATTATATTCCACAAAAAATTTGCATAAGATTTTCCCCGTAAATAAATTTCAAAACCACCCTGACGCGAATAACCAGAACGAGCTATTAACTGACTGGAACCATTGACGTCTATCCAGTTAAACTTAAAAAACTTAATATTTTTTATGTGAGAACCAAAAATTTCAGACAATAGTTTTTCAGCTTTTGGACCTTGCACAGCTAGCGGGTATACATCTGGCTCACTGATTTTAACATCAAGCTTTCTGCCGAAAGCGACCCCTTTCGCATACAATAATACATCACTATCCGCAATTGATAGCCAATATTTATCTTCGGAAAGTTTTAATAACACAGGATCATTTATTAACCCAGCATTTTCATCAATTAATGGAATATATAAGCAATCACCGATCGAAATATTTCCAATATTTCTTGGCGTCATTAATTGAATCAACTTTTGAGCGTCTTGGCCCTGAATTTCTACTTGACGCTGGCATGATACATCCCAAATTTGCACATGCTTCTTTAAGTGCCAGTAATCTTCTTCAACAGATGACTGGAAAGCTTTGGGTAAAAGCATGTGGTTTACAATAGAGAAACCAGAGACACCCAATTTTTCTACCTGATTGGTATACGGTGTTCTACGAAGCCTTATTGACATATTTAGGCCATTCATTAACTCGAGACCCATGTAGAATAAGAATGAGGGTTTATTATCACGGGAAGATGATAAGATCTTTCGGATTGGTACACTGAAAACCTCAATGCAATTTCAGAAATTCCCCCAGTTATCTCTTTTAATTCCCAATACTTCGTGAGTGAAAATACTAACTCACAGGACATTGAAGGGTAAATATCTACTGATTTTATTTGTAGGGATAAACGTCCACCATCATCCGTTTCACCATGTACCAGAAGCTTTCGAGACTTTAATTCCATAAGTTTCGCTGGGATCTTCATAGCATGAGTTCCATCAGTGCCATTTAGGATATGAGATGTAATAATTGCCATTATTCAATCGACGCCTTGTCCCTTTTATCTGAAGTTGCCGCCACAATCGGGCTAATAACACCTCTGCACTTTACATTGATACAAGCAGTCTTTCCACTTTTATACGCTCTATTAAAAGCCCCTGAAAGCTGCTCACGCTTTGTAACAAGCTCCCCAAATCCACCAAGGCCCTCAAACATTTTATGAAAAGGAATATCACGAAAATCGGTTGCATAGTGTTTACCACTTTCAAAAAGCCGCTCCTGTTGCTGACTTATGCAGTCTAGACCCCCGTTATTATCTATCACAACGATTATTGGGGTAGCTTCTTGAAAACATGCTTCGACCGACAGACCACCAGAAAGAAAAGCCCCATCACCTGTTACCAACACTACGTTATTAGTTGGATGGACACTTTTTGCAGACTGAGCAAACGACACTCCCACGCCCAAAAGACTATAGTTACCTGGGTGAAGTATGCCACCAAGCTTTCTTCCACCTGCAGCGGCAATATTTGTAGCAATTTCATTCCAAAAATGCGTGTTACCTCCATCAAAAACCAACCAATCACCATCAGACATCATGGACTGTATGTCTAATGCTAACTGCAGAGGATGCATTTTTCGATCAAGTTTAAGGTCATTTTCAGTTTCTTGTTCAATGTGTGAAACCCATTGAGAAACCCAGTCAGCCCTGCGCTGTTTTTGCAGGTGAAACCAATCCTCCCAAGTACGTTCAATTTTAATAAGCTCATTAAAAAAAGCTCCAGGATCGGATAATAATTGAATATCTGCACCAATATTATATTCTAGCTCTTCATGGCTTCCATTAACGCAAATAAGTGTAGTATCTTTCTGGATAAAAGGTGGATTCCCAAAATTCATTTGGTTATCAAGCTTGCAACCGACCATTAAAACAACGTCTGCTTCTTGTATAGCATCTTTTGATGGATGATATTGATGAAAATCCGCTAGCCCCATCATAGCGCTACAATCCTCACCCAGTAACTTTGTATGATATGGTACGTTAAAGATTGGTATTTTTAACTTAGTTGCCGCTGATCCTAATAATTTTTCGTTGTGTGACCACCACACTCCATGACCACCTATGATCACTGGCCTGTCACTTTCTCTTATTAGCGATAAAATTTTTGATAATTCAACTGGATCAGGCCAGGCTTTTAATAACGGCTTTTCGTTGCGATCAAAGGGACGCTCATCACGTCCAATATTTTTTTCAAATGAGGAAAACATTATATCTACAGGTAGTGAAATATGGACTGGTCCTGGATATCCATTAGTGGCAGCATGCCAAGCCCTATCAACAAATTCACTTATTCTGGACCCATCTGTAATTTGAACAGAGTATTTCGTTAACGGTTTAGCAATCGCCACGTCATCTATTTCTTTAAACCCTCCAGCACCTTGACGTTTTAGTGTCGACGATCCAGTTATAAAAATTACTGGTGACCTCTCCCCCCATGCTTCCAGCATAGCAGGCACGGCGTTAGCGAAGCCCTCTGGTCCAACAAGACAGACTGTTGGTTTACGTGAAATTCTCGTATGACCATCAGCAAGGTGACCTGCTACTTGCTCGTGTGGACAATTTATGACTGGCATTTGGCATTCCATAAATCCTTCTAAAGCCGGATTACAAAATCCACCCGCCAGCGTAAAAACATGGTCAACACCTTTTTCCTTCAAAGCTCTGGCTAAAATAGCACCCCCACGAAGATTCGTTTTTTCTTCCATAACTATCAAGCTCCTGTTCTTTTACTTTGGTGCCAAAGCAACCATCTGCTATTTTCTTAGCAATGCAATAAAAATTATTCTTAAAGATTCTTGGCAACTGAGTTACCACACGTAACTTTCATTACCCCTATAATTGACAACACCATAAATCCCGTGTTCCATCTGTCGAAAGTCGCCAAGCGGTAGTTTAAGTTTTATCTTCTATAGTTTAAATGGCGATCCGTAAGTAGGAGGTTTCTATGAACAATGTATGTTGTGGACCAGGTTACGCCTCACCTATCGAGGCCATAAAGGCTCCAAGTGAAAAACTACTTTATACTATTGCTATATATACTGGTACTGGCATTCAGAAACCAGACTATCTGGCAACGGTGGACGTAGACCCCGACAGCCCAACCTACAGTCAGGTTATTCATCGGCTTGAAATGCCTGGGATCGGTGATGAGCTTCACCACATGGGCTGGAATGCTTGCTCCTCATGTCATGATGATAACTCAATGTCTCGAAAATATTTAATTCTTCCAGGTGTACGTTCGAATAATCTTCATATCGTTGATACAGCAACAGACCCTAAAGCTCCAAAGCTCTATAAGGTTATTGAAGGGACAGAAATTAAATCAAAGGCTAATTTGTCAGGTCCTCACACTGTTCACTGTCTTGGATCTGAAATAATAATTTCGTTTCTTGGTGATGCCAAAGGTGATGCACCTGGAGGGTATCTACATTTAGATAAAGATTTCAATATTATTGGTCGCTGGGAAAATTCCATGGGAGACATCAAGTTTGGGTATGATTTTTGGTATCAACCGCGTCACAATGTTATGGTAAGTTCAGAATGGGCTGCACCAAATACCTTTATGCCTGGCTTTGATCTCGAAGAAGTGGGTCACCTTAAGTATGGACGTGAATTGCACTTTTGGGATTTTGAGAAACGAAAACCAATAGAAAGTTTTTATTTGGGCGAGGACGGATTAGTTCCTCTAGAGGTAAAATTCCACCATAACCCAGACAGTACTCATGGTTTTTGCGGAGCTGCACTTTCCACTAATGTGATACATTGGTGGAAAGATAGTAGTGAAAAATGGCAGTGGGAAAAAGTAATTGATGTAGAAAATGAGATGCACCCGGAGTGGCCGATTCCCCTCCCCGGCGTGATGTCTGCAATACTTATATCAATGGACGACAAGTATCTATACCTTAACAATTGGCTACACGGAGATATGCGACAATACGATATCACCGATCCTCATAACCCGGTACTTAAAGGGCAGGTTTTCATGGGTGGCCTGTTAGGTAAAGCACCAAGAGTCAATGGTGTTGAGGTTGCTGGTGGACCGCAAATGTTCCAGCTAAGCTTAGATGGGAAAAGGCTGTACGTAACCACATCTCTATTTTCAACATGGGACAATCAGTTCTATCCTGAAATAAGAGAAAAAGGTGGTGTGATGGTTCAGATTGATTGTGATCCAGTAAATGGCGGAATGAAAGTAAACCCAAATTTTATGGTAAACTTTGGTCAAGAACCAAATGGACCTAGCAGATGCCATGAAGCCCGCTACCCAGGTGGTGATTGCACTAGCGACATATGGTTATGACAAAATTTAAGGTTAAAATTTCCAATCGTGGAAATGCGGAATATGAAGTGGATGACAAGCGACCAATATTAGATGAACTACGCAATCATGGTGTGGACCTTCCTTACGGTTGCAAATATGGTGGATGTATAACTTGTGCCGCAAAGTTGACATCGGGAGCTATAGACCAGAGGAGGCAAGTAGCTCTTAATAATTGGCAACTGGATAACGGCTACGTAATTTTGTGTGTCGCGAGGGCCATGTCGGACATTACTTTGGAAATAGGTACCGAAAGTCATGACAAATTGTACCGCAATCCATTTTTAGAACCACTGAAATCATACCAGCTAAAGGCTGATATTGCGTCTAAGGAGGATACTTAATTGCCAGAAGCAGAGATAGATCGCATTTATGATTACGACCCAAGTTACCTCGCTGACATACTAAAATCAGTAAAAACTATCGCGATGGTGGGTGCTAGTGGCGATAAAACAAAATTTAGCTATGGAGTTTTACGACAACTAAGCGAAATAGGTTATGACATACTTCCCATTAACCCAAACCCAAAAATTACAGAAATACGAGGTCTCCGAGTTTATCGCTCACTTAAAGAAATTGATAAGCAAATTGATATGGTGGAAGTTTTTCGGCCCAAAAACGAACTCTATGGAATAGCGGAACAAGCTATAGAGGTTGGAGCAAAGGTCTTATGGGGGCAGATAGGTGTATATGACGACAAAGCTGCCGAATTAGCTGAGGCTGCAGGATTGAAGGTCATTATGAACAGATGTCCAAAAATTGAATTATTTAGGCCCTTCTGGAAACCAAGGTTGGATCTCAAAATATAATATTGCAATGATTTTTGATGGGGATCTAAAATACGCAGAGATAAAAGGCTTAAACATAAACACAAATCAAAAAGGCACCAAATGGGTCAAATTATAAGTAAGAGTGTAAAAAAAATTGTGAAAGAAGCTTTGGCTTCAGTCGACTCAATTTCAGTTCAGGAAGCTAAATCATTAGTCGACAACGAAAGATATCAATTTGTAGATGTAAGGGAATTATCTGAACAACAAAAAGTAGGCGTCATCCCAGGATCTACTTTATCATCAAGGGGTATGATCGAATTTCATATTGACCCAGATAGTCCTCTACACAAATCTGACTTTGCTCAGGAAAAAACATACATTTTTTATTGCGCGTCTGGCGCCCGCTCAGCCTTATCAGCCGCAGCAGCAAAAGATATGGGACTAAGTCCTGTTGTTAATATGGCCGGTGGAATTACTGAGTGGATAAAAAACAGCGGCCCTATTACGGATAGGTAAAATGACCGATATATTTATCTCCTCGGCCGTAAGAACTGCCATAGGATCTTTCGGCGGATCTCTTTCGAGCGTACCATTAATCGACCTGGCAACCCATGTGGGAAAGGAAGCGATTAATAGGGCAGGAATTACACCAGATAAAATTCAACAGACAGTGTTTGGGAATGTCATTCACACCGAACCTCGAGATATGTATTTATCGAGAGTAGCTGCTATAAACTCTGGAGTACCGCAAGAAGCTCCAGCTTTGACGCTAAATCGTCTCTGCGGTAGTGGTCTACAGGCGGTGATTACAGCATATGAGCAAATCTTATTAGGCCGTTCAAACGTAAATTTGGCCGGAGGTGCAGAGTGCATGAGCCGAGTGGGCCATAATTTGCAGTCAGCTCGATTTGGTCAGAAAATGGGACATGTAAAAGCAGTTGATATGATGACAGGAGCACTTACTGATCCCTTTGGGAACGGGCACATGGGAATTACTGCCGAAAATGTAGCAAAAGCAATGAGTATAACGCGACAAAGACAAGATGAACTAGCATATAATAGTCATCTGCGAGCTACTAAAGCAATTAACGCAGGGTATTTTAAAGAACAAATTCTGCCAGTAGTAATCCAAACAGGTAAAAAACAAAAAGTTTTTGACACAGATGAGCATTGTAGAGAACAGGTGCGACTACAGGATTTCAGTAAACTTAAACCTGCGTTTGACCGAGACGGTACGGTCACAGCCGGTAATTCATCTGGAATAAATGATGGAGCTTCAGCGTTAGTGCTTGCTAACAAGTCTGCAATATCAAAGTACTCCATGCCTGTTATGGCTAAAATTATATCATATGGAGTTGGAGGAGTTGCTCCACATTTAATGGGCCTTGGACCGATACCCGCGGTAAAGGAGGCTCTTCTCATTGCCGAGCTAAATATTTCACAAATTGACTGTATCGAGTCAAATGAAGCATTTGCTGCTCAGGCTTGCGCTGTTGCAGGAGAATTAAATTTTGATCCAGCCAAAACTAATCCAAATGGCGGGGCAATAGCTCTAGGACATCCGGTAGGAGCGTCTGGAGCAATAATTTTGACCAAATTAGTTTACGAATTAAAGCGTCAAAATGGAAAGTATGGGTTAGCTACAATGTGCATTGGTGGCGGCCAAGGCATTGCAGTGATTATAGAAAATGTATAGATAATTTTTGTAAAAAATAGTTAATTATTCTTGCTAATTTTGGAACTTAATTTTGACAAGATATTATTGTCTTGTGCCTTTTAATTTCACTCTAGAAAAGGTAATTGCAAATAAATCGAGTAAACCGCGAGAAATATATGGCACTGGAAAAGACCTTCGACGCTAAATCAGCAGAAAAAAGAATCTACGAGAAATGGGAAAAAGAAAACTCCTTTAGAGCAGGCGCAAATGCATCAAGAGAGGAGGCATATTCTATAATGATCCCTCCACCCAATGTAACCGGAGTTCTTCATATTGGGCACGCATTCAACAATACCCTTCAAGATATACTAATTCGGTGGAAGCGTATGCAGGGTTATAACACTCTTTGGCAGCCCGGGACAGACCATGCGGGCATAGCAACGCAAATGGTCGTAGAACGTGAGCTTGCAAAAAATCCCAATAATAAATCTCGTCAAGAAATGGGTAGAGACGAATTCCTAAAAAATGTTTGGAAGTGGAAAAAACAGTCCGGCGATACAATTATCAACCAGCTTAAGAGACTTGGTGCAAGCTGTGATTGGGAACGCACAGCCTTTACGATGTCGGGTGCTCCAGGATCACCAGCCGCAGATGGCGGAAATTTTCATGATGCAGTAATAAAAGTCTTTATCGAAATGTATAATAAAGGGCTTATCTACCGCGGCAAGAGGCTCGTAAACTGGGACCCACATTTCGAAACAGCTATTTCTGACTTAGAAGTAGAAAACATTGAGACTGCGGGAAAAATGTGGCATTTCAAATACCCGCTTCAAAATGATGAAACTTACCTTCATATCGAGCGTGATGTTGACGGTAATATTATGAAGGAAGAAACACGCGACTATATTTCTATCGCTACAACCAGACCGGAAACCATGTTAGGTGATGGCGCCATCGCAGTAAATCCTAAGGATCAAAGATATTCTTCAATTATCGGAAAATATTGTGAAATTCCGGTTGGACCTAAAAAAGATCGGCGGTGGATTCCAATTATTTCTGATGAATACCCTGACCCAGATTTTGGTTCTGGTGCAGTAAAAATTACTGGCGCTCACGATTTTAACGACTATCAGGTAGCCAAGAGAAATAGTATTCCACTCTATAGACTAATGGATACAAAAGGTCGAATGCGAGACGACGGACTTCCATACAGCGAGGCTGCGTCACTGGCACAAAATTTTTCAAGCTGTGGAGAGTTTACTGAGGCAGAAATCGATACTTTAAACCTCGTTCCAGAAGAATTTCGCGGCTTAGATCGGTTTGAAGCACGCAAACTAATTGTTGAACATATTACACATCAAGGCCTTGCAGTAAAAACTATTAAAAAAAGCCAAGATGGGGAGAAAAACGAAGAAATCCCATTTGTTGAAGAAAAGCCAGTAATGCAACCCTTTGGTGATCGTTCTAAAGTTGTCATTGAGCCCATGCTTACCGATCAATGGTTCGTTGATACATCAAAAATAGTCGGACCAGCTTTAGATGCTGTTAAATCAGGAAAAGTAAAATTAATTCCTGATAGTGAGGAAAAAACATATTATCATTGGCTTAAAAACATTGAGCCTTGGTGCATATCCCGACAGCTCTGGTGGGGACATCAAATTCCGGTGTGGTTTGACGAAAACGGAGATCAGTATTGTGCAGAAAACCTACAAAGTGCGCAAGAATTGGCTGGTAATGGGGTTAGACTTACGCAAGATCCAGATGTATTAGATACCTGGTTTTCCTCTGGCCTTTGGCCGATAGGAACTCTTGGGTGGCCAGAAAAAACACCAGCGTTGGACGAGTACTTTCCAACAAGCACTTTAATCACAGGCCAGGATATTCTTTTCTTTTGGGTTGCTAGAATGATGATGATGCAGCTCGCAGTTGTGGATAAAATCCCATTTTCAACGGTATATTTGCATGGGCTTGTCAGAGATGCAAAAGGCAAAAAAATGTCTAAATCAACAGGTAATGTAGTTGATCCCTTAGATATAATTGATGAGTACGGTGCAGATGCTCTGCGTTTTACGAATGCGGCAATGGCCTCTATCGGAGGTGTGCTTAAATTAGATATGCAACGCATAGTGGGATATCGAAATTTTGGAACAAAATTATGGAATGCCGCCCGTTATGCGGAAATGAATGGAGCTCAGCCAAGCACAGGTAATTTACCTAATCCCAAAGAAAATTTAAATAAATGGATAATGGGGGAAACCTCTAAAGTATTGAATGAAGTCCAAATTTCATTTGAAAATTTCCGCTTTAATGACGCTGCTAACTCACTCTATGCCTTCATTTGGGGAAAAGTTTGCGACTGGTATGTAGAGTTGTCAAAACCACTATTTAGTTCATCAAATAAAAATGTAATTACTGAAACTCAAGAAACCATGGGTTGGGTAATTGATCAGTGCTTAATATTACTGCATCCTATAATGCCATTTATTACCGAAGAACTTTGGGGCTCACTTGGCAAACGAAGCAGTTTATTAGTTCATCAGAATTGGCCAAATTATCCTACAACCGATCTGGTTGAACCTGAAGCGGATCAAGAGATGAATTGGGTCATTTCTCTTATAGAAAATATCCGTAGCGCCAGGCAGCAGATGCACGTACCTGCTGGTTTAAAGATTCCCTTGATTTATCAAGAAATGACTGTAGGCGCACAAAAAACCTTTGAGCGTAATTCAATCATGATTATGAAGTTGGCACGTATAAGTGATGCAGAGAGGATTAATAATTTTCCTAAAGGGACTGTATCAGTGAGTGCGTCCGGGGCAATATTTGGCCTTCCATTAGCAGATGTCATTGACATCGAAGCTGAGAAAAGCCGACTGGTAAAGGCTGAAGAAAAACTAACGAAAGAAATTAATTCAATGGAAGGTAGGCTGAATAACCCCAAATTTGTTAATAGTGCCCCACCAGAAGTGGTGAATGAAACACGGGATAACGTTGTAAAGAGAAAAGAAGAACAATCACAAGTTACCAAGGCTTTAAAAAGATTGGAAGAACTTTAGAATCCGATTGAAATGAAATATGCGACGATAAAAAATTAAAAGCTTGCAGCGCTTATTCTAAATTGCGACCCTCTGGCCCTGACATGTCAAATCCAAGATGTCTCGCAACCGTAAAAATATCCTTATCGCCTCTACCGCACATGTTCATGCAAATAATATGGTCTTTCGGCAACTTAGGGGCAATTTTTTCCACGTGAGCAAGCGCGTGAGACGGCTCTAAAGCTGGTATAATTCCTTCGGCTGTACAACACAGTTCAAAAGCGCTTAATGCTTCCTTATCTGTTATCGAAACATACTGTGCCCTTCCAATTTCATGCAGCCAGGCATGCTCAGGGCCTATTCCAGGATAGTCTAAACCTGCTGAAATAGAGAAACCTTCTAATATCTGACCGTCATTATCTTGTAGCAGATATGTTCTGTTGCCGTGTAATACGCCAGGCCGTCCACCTGTTAAGGAAGCACAATGCTCCATCCGGCTATTTACGCCTTTTCCACCTGCCTCAACGCCAATTATCTCCACATCTTTGTCATCAAGGAATGGATAAAATAAACCCATAGCATTAGACCCACCCCCGATTGCTGCAATTAACGTGTTAGGTAGTCGGCCTTCTGCCTCCATCATTTGATCTTTAGCCTCTTTGCCAATAATTGATTGGAAGTCTCTTACCATAGCAGGGTAAGGATGGGGACCGGCGACTGTGCCAATACAGTAGAAAGTATCATTCACGTTTGTAACCCAATCCCTCAGAGCGTCATTCATAGCGTCCTTCAGGGTGCCTCTTCCCGAGGTAACTGGAATAACCTCGGCCCCAAGTAATTTCATACGGAATACATTTGGAGCCTGACGTTCTACGTCATGCGACCCCATGTAAACGATACATTTTAAACCAAATTTTGCGCAGACTGTGGCGGTGGCAACGCCATGCTGGCCAGCCCCTGTTTCAGCTATAATTCGGGTTTTCCCCATTCTCCTAGCCAATATAATTTGGCCAAGAACATTATTAATCTTATGGGCACCTGTATGATTTAATTCATCCCTTTTAAGATAAATTTTTGCTCCACCCAACTTTTCCGTTAAACGCTCTGCAAAGTATAAAGGGCTGGGCCTACCGACGTAATGCTTCCACAGATCATCCATTTCGTCCCAGAATTCTGGATCTAGCTTAGCTTTTTCATACTGATCCTCCAATTCTAATATCAGTGGCATCAAGGTTTCCGACACAAAACGTCCACCAAACTTCCCGAATCTACCTTTTTCATCGGGGCCAGTCATAAAACTGTTAAAAAGATCATTAGCCACTAAAATCGAGCTCCCATTAGAAATTCATATATTAAGACATTAGGTGTTATATTAGTTATAGCCAAGTTCAAGAGATTTTATCTAAATTCTTTTCAAAATTACATTGCTCTAAAGCCTGCATGAAATCCTTTATCTTTTCCGGGTCTTTAATCCCAGGGCTAAGCTCTATACTGCTTGATAAATCAAGCTGCCTCGCATTGGTTACTTTCACAGCCTTTTCAACATTGGCAGCATTTAATCCTCCAGCTAACATCCAAGGCTTTGACCACTTTTTATTTGCGAGAACTGACCAATCGAATTGTAATCCATTTCCTCCAGGCAACGCGTCCTTACTTGAGGGTTTTGCATCAAATAAAATTTGATCACAAACCTCACAGTATGATTTTACTTTTTTTAAGTCACTTTCAGAAGAAATACCGATAGCCTTCATAACTGGTAGGCCATATCGTTTTCTTACATCATGCACTATCTTGGGACTTTCGGAACCATGTAACTGGATCATATCTATTGGAACCTGACTTATAAGTTCATCCAAATATGAAAATTTAGGGTTCACTACTAAAGCTACCTTAGCCAATCCAATTGGCGCCTCCAATGCCAGTTTACGTCCCATTTCAAAGGTCAGAGAGCGAGGTGATTTTTCGAAAAATACAAAGCCTGCATATCTCGCACCCATGGAAGCTGCCAAATTTATATCTTTAACAGAAGTCAGGCCGCAAAATTTTACATCAATTGGATTGATTTTTTTCAAATTGAGAGTCATGGGTTTGCTTTATTGTTGAGCAGCGACAAAACCTCATCGTCGTGCTGCCCGCTATCACGCTTTAACTGATTCAATTCGTTTTCTACTTTAGCAAGCTCTTTAGATTTTCTACTTGAGGCCGATCTATGTTTCATCTCCCTGATCCATTCCCAAACGAATCCTACGAATAGGCCAAAAATTACACCGCAGAGAAACAAAACAAAAATTGGAATTGAAAATATCATACCATCACCCAAAAAACCCTCCAGTTCACTGGGTAGTATTCTGATATCCACAAGTTCTCTGTTTGCGACCGCTAAGGTCAAAATTATAATCGAAAGACAAGTTAAAAAAATAACTCGGATATAACGCGTCAAATATTAAGCCTTCCCATTTAGCCTATCACGCAAAAGTTTTCCTGTTTTAAAAAACGGAACCTTTTTCTTATCTACGCTGACAGCCTCCCCAGTTCTCGGGTTACGCCCAACTCTTGCATCTCTCGTTTTTACTGAAAAAGCGCCAAAACCTCTTAGTTCAACTCTATCACCATTAGCGAGTGCATCCGTAATCTCCTCAAATATGGTATTAACGATTCTTTCTACATCACGTTGAAAAAGATTTGGGTTTTCATCGGCGATTTTCTGAATTAATTCCGATCGGATCATCGGTTTATCTCCCTGGCATTTATGATAATAGCACATTAACTATAATCACCACTCCCGCGAAATTAAAATCATTTATCCACCTAAAGCATTATTTTTTAACGAAATACTATTGTAAACAGAAGTATTTTTCTGATTTCATGATTGTTAGAACTCTTATCGCCTTGATTAAAATGCAATTTGAGGACGAAACGAATCAAAAATTTAACCCCACACCAAGGGTGCGGGGCAAATCACTTTACACTATTTTTTATATTATTCTTCGTCACCTTTAAGTGCAGCGCCTAAAATATCACCTAGCGAAGCTCCACTATCGGATGAACCGTATTGCTCAACAGCTTCTTTCTCTTCAGCTATTTCACGAGCCTTTACAGAAAGACCCAGTTTTCTAGTCTTGCTATCTACACTAGTTACGCGAACATCGACCTTATCTCCAACATTAAATCTGTCTGGCCGCTGTTCAGCACGATCACGACTTAGATCTGATCGACGAATAAACGATTTCATCCCCTCGTATTCTACTTCTATACCACCATCTTCAATTGAAGTGACCTCTACCGTTACTATTGAGCCACGCTTAACCTTATCTGTGGCTTGAGAAAATTTATCTCCACCTAAGGCTTTTATCGACAATGAAATCCGTTCTTTCTCAACGTCGATTTCAGTAACTGCGGCTTTTACCATATCACCTTTACGGAAGTTTTGAATTACATCTTCACCGCGCTCATCCCAAGAAATATCACTTAAATGAACCATTCCATCAATCTCACCATCTAGACCTATGAAAAGCCCAAACTCGGTTATATTCTTTACTTCACCCTCTACTTCGGTATTTACAGGGTGGTTCTCTGCAAATACTTCCCAAGGGTTTCTCTGACACTGTTTAATGCCTAAAGACACTCTACGCTTTACGCCATCTATCTCAAGGACCATTACGTCAACTTCCTGGCTCGTAGATACGATTTTACCTGGATGAACATTCTTTTTAGTCCATGACATTTCTGAAACATGTACTAAACCCTCTACGCCAGCTTCAAGCTCAACGAAAGCTCCGTAATCTGTTATATTGGTTACTACCCCTTTATGCAGGGATTCCAAAGGATATTTACCAGCTACTAATTCCCATGGATCTTCTTCTAGTTGTTTCATTCCTAGAGAAATTCTATGAGTTTCCTTATTAATCTTGATAACCTGTACCTTTATTGACTCACCGATAGTTAAGATCTCAGACGGATGATTAATTCTACGCCAAGCCATATCCGTAACATGAAGAAGCCCGTCTACACCTCCTAAGTCCACAAACGCACCATATTCGGTGATGTTTTTGACCACACCTTCTACGTCATCACCTTCAGCCAAGTTTCCGATAACTTCTGCTCTTTGTTCTGCACGACTTTCTTCCAATATAGCACGTCGAGATACAACTATATTACCTCTACGACGGTCCATTTTCAAAATCTGGAAAGGTTGCTTTAGCCCCATAAGAGGACCTGCATCGCGGACTGGGCGAACATCAACCTGAGAACCTGGAAGGAAGGCTACCGCTCCACCTAAGTCCACTGTAAATCCACCTTTCACTCGCCCAAAAATGGCCCCATCAACTCTCGCATCATCTGCATAAGCCTTTTCAAGTCTATCCCATGCTTCTTCTCTACGAGCCATTTCCCTAGAAATGACTGCTTCACCTTTAGCATTTTCTACCTGACGTAAGAAAACTTCCACTTCATCGCCAACTGCAACTTCAGGCGCTTCACCAGGGTTGGCAAACTCTTTTAACTCTACCCTGCCCTCCATTTTGTAACCTACGTCAACTATTGCAAAGCCAGCCTCTATAGCTATCACTTTACCTTTAACAACGGAACCTTCTTGGGGGGTATCAATCTTGAAGCTTTCATTTAGCAGTGCTTCAAATTCTGCCATAGTTGCATTTTGAGCCATCTAGTCTCTATATCCTTTATCAAATATTTTCTGGCCAGATGGTTGGTTCCACCGGTCTTTAATTTCTTTCGTCTGGCGAATTATAACATCAAACAACCAACATTGAATTTCATGGTTTTTTCTGCGCAAGACTGGCGCGGTTTACATGCTAATTATAAGTAAATCAAGGGCTAACTGTCCCGGTAATAATCATCACTTTACCGAATAAACTTCACTTCTCCAATTTTGCGTCAATAATTAGACAAACTAAGTCATAAACTTCTCCAATATTCATATCAGAGGTATCAATTTTATTAGCATCTTCGGCTGGTAATAGCGGTGACTGTTCACGATTTGTGTCTCTCTCATCTCGTTCTTGAATTTCTCTCAGTACACTTTCATAAGAAATTTTGTGTCCAAGAACGAGCAATTCCGAGTGTCTTCTTTGTGCTCTGACCTCTGAGCAAGCAGTTATGTAAAACTTTAAGTCTGCATTAGGACAAATTACTGTCCCAATATCCCGACCGTCTAATACTGCTCCACCCGGCTTTGAAGCAAAACGCCTCTGAAATTCAAGTAATTTAGCTCTAACTGAGGGGTTTTTAGCGACTTCGGAAGCAGCATTTGACACTTGCAGTGTTTTTAGATCAAAGACTTCTGCTTGCTTAACATTTAACTGATTTGCAGCATCAATTGGATCAATGCCCTGAAGAACGTGGTAACCAACCAGTCTATAAAGCAGTCCGGTATCAAGGTGTGGTACACAATAATTGTGGGCAATTTTCCTTGAAATTGTACCCTTACCTGAGGCCGCTGTACCATCAATTGCTATAATTAAGCCAAAAGAAGTCAAAGCTATAGATCTCGCACTTCCATATTTGCTCCAATTTCAAGCATAAGCTCAATAAAATTTGGAAAAGACGTTTTAATTGGCAAACAATCGTCTATTTCGACGTAGTTTTGCGATGATAAACCTAATACTAAAAAAGACATCGCGATGCGATGATCTAAAAATGTTTGACAAATAGAACCACCTTTTACAGATCCCATTCCATTACCTTTTACTGCCCACCAATCTTCGCCTTCATCCACAAATACTCCATTAGCACGCAAACCTTTTGCCATTACGTCAATTCTATCGCTTTCTTTAACGCGAAGTTCCTTGACGCCTCTCATGATCGTCTTTCCCGTTGCATTTGCGGCAACGACAGAAAGAATTGGGTACTCATCGATCATCGACGCAGCACGCTCTGGCGGCACTTCAACACCTTTCAGATCGGGAGAGAAACAGGCTCGAATGTCAGCAACAGGCTCTCCACTTTCTTCTCTTTCATTTTCAAAGCTTAAATTAGCACCCATTTCAATCAACGTTTTATACAATCCAGCTCTTGTCTCGTTTAGTGTAATATTCGGAACAAATATATCTGATCCCTCAACTATAATAGCTGCACAAATTGGGAAAGCTGCACTTGATGGATCGCTTGGAACACAAATATTCTGACCATTTAATTCTGAATGTCCACAAAGTTTGATCGATCGGCGATTTGAGATATTTTCAACTGATATGTCTGCTCCAAACGAACTCAGCATTCTCTCGGTGTGGTCACGAGTGATCTCTTTTTCAGTGATAATAGTTTCACCAGGTGCATTCAAAGCAGCTAGCAGCAAAGCAGATTTTACTTGAGCCGATGGTACAGGCACGTCGTATTTGACCGGGATAGGTGACCTGGCTCCAATTACCGTCATTGGCAATCGACCTTTACTTCGTCCAAATGTCGTTACCCCAAATTTGCTCAGTGGATTAGTCACACGTTCCATTGGGCGACTGTTCAAACTATGATCACCAGTAAATGTTGCATTGATGGGAGTTGTCGACATTGCTCCAATTATTAATCTTACTCCTGTTCCCGAGTTACCACAATCAACTACAGTTGACGGTTCCGCAAAACCTCCCACACCCACACCATCCACGAGCCATTCACTTTGATCATTTTTTTCAACCACGGCACCAAATGCAACCATAGCCTTTGCAGTATCAAGAACGTCTTGACCCTCCAATAAGCCCGTAATTCTGGTTTGCCCTATAGCCAATGCGCCTAAAATAAGGGAACGGTGCGATATGGACTTATCGCCAGGAATTGAAACAACCCCCTTGAGAGAGCTAGAGCTCAAAGCACGCATCACAGTTGGTTTAGGATTTAAAGACATTTGTAATACCTTTGTTTGTGCCTCGATAAACTAGACTTTGATCAAGGTCTAGGACTCTCGCTTTTCAAATGTTAAATAATATGGCTTACGCCCCTCTAATAGAGCTTTTTTTTCATATCGAGTCGAAATCCAATCACTCCAACACTCTCTCCAATCTCGAGCGTCTAAGGCCATCCAAGAAAAGTTATGTTTCATCAATTCTTGAAGAGATTGCCGAACGTAATCGGGAATATCTGTAGCTATCCTTAATATAGCACCAGTTTTCATGACTCGATTTAATTCAATTAAATACTCGCTGGTCACAAATCTTCTTCTATGATGGCGTTTTTTTGGCCAAGGATCGGGATATAGTAAAAATACATTTCCAATCGAGTCATTTGGTAAGACATCAAATAAATCTCTAACATCACCAGGATAAATGCGCACATTTTTCAAATCTAGCTGTGATAGTTTTCCAGCTAGCATAGCAACCCCATTTATATATGGTTCGCAACCGATGAAACCAATATTTGGATTACGTCTAGCCTGATGAACGAGGTGCTCGCCCCCTCCAAATCCAATCTCAAGATTAATTGATATCAAATCGGGAAAGAGATCAGATATTTCTATTTGCTTCCGATCGGGATTAGAATCTTGACTAATAGCCGGTATTGACAACTTGTTTAGTTGGCTATTCAAAATTTCTTGTTGTAACTTGCGAAGACCTTTTCCTTTTAATCTCCCATAGAAATTCCTGAAATTCTTGGGATTGCTTATTGTATTTTCGATCATTTAATTTATGGCAAAAGCCCTACGCTGATAATTCTAATAAATAAAGCACTCATGGATAAATTTACACACAAAACTAAGATAGATTTCTTTGTAACTCTGAAATAAGATCCGTACGCTCCCAGCTAAAACCACCATCTTTTTCATGCGGCCTGCCAAAGTGTCCATAAGCCGCTGTCCTTTGATATATTGGCTTATTTAGCCCCAGGTGAGTTCGAATTCCCCTGGGAGTGAGATCCATGGACCGAGCTATAGCATTTTCAATTTCTTTATCGTCGACACCTCCACTTTCAAAGGTATCAACATAAATAGAAAGTGGATGAGAAACTCCAATTGCGTAACTTAGTTGAATTGTACACTTTCTTGCTAGGCCAGCTGCGACTACATTCTTGGCCAAATATCTTGCTGCATAAGCAGCAGATCGGTCTACTTTCGTTGGATCTTTACCCGAAAAAGCGCCACCACCGTGCGGAGCAGCGCCACCATAAGTATCAACTATTATTTTTCTACCCGTTAAACCAGCATCGCCATCTGGGCCCCCAATTACAAATTTGCCAGTTGGATTTACATGCCATGACGTAGAGCTATCAACCCAACCGGTCGGCAACGTTTCTAGTATATATGGTTCAACTATGGCACGAATATCCTCCGAGGACAGTGATGCATCTAAGTGTTGTGTAGACAAAACTATAGAAGTTATTCCGACAGGGAAGCCATTTTCATAACGAACTGAAAGCTGTGATTTAGCATCTGGACCAAGACTAGGTTCAGCACCTGACTTCCTTACCTCGGCCAATCGTCTCAAAACTGCATGGCTATATTGTATTGGTGCAGGCATTAAATCGGGTGTTTCATCCGTCGCGTAACCAAACATTATCCCTTGATCGCCTGCACCCTCTTCTTTTTCACCGTCAGCATTTACACCTTGCGCAATATGCGCAGATTGTTCGTGAAGCAAATTTGTTATTTCAACAGTTTCATGATGAAATTTTTTCTGCTCATATCCAATGTCTTTGATACAAGCTCTGACAATGTCATCAATTTTGCCCATTTGCTTAGACAAAGACTTTTTATCAGAAAGACCAACCTCTCCACCAACTACAACTCTGTTAGTAGTTGCAAAAGTTTCACAGGCTACTCGAGCTTCTGGCTCTAATGCAATGAAGGCGTCTAAAACAGCATCAGATATCCTATCGCAGACTTTATCTGGGTGCCCTTCAGATACAGATTCTGAAGTAAAAATATAAGATTTACGAGACAAGATTTTTGCTCCAATAGTTTGATCTCACGCGTCAGGAAGCCGTTGCGTGTAGTACTTTGCCTAATCGTTTAAAACGTCTTGGTCAATAGTGTCTTTTAACTATTATGCCTAAAAGCATTAGAGATAAAAACATAATAAAAAAAATGTTTTCACCCCAACTATAATATACTGTAGAATTGAGCGCCTTTGGGATATTTAATTCTAAGGAACCTTGGGTTCCCAAAGGTAACCTTTCAATTATTTTCCCATTTGCAGAAATAACTGCAGAAATACCAGTATTGGCTGATCTTGCGACCGGCACTCCAGTCTCTATAGCTCTCATCTTCAATATTTGAAGGTGCTGATATGGACCAGAAAAACGACCGAACCATGCATCATTCGTAATTTGAAGTACAAGATCAGGGCGACTTGATGTTGCCCGTAAAATACTGGGGAAAATAGCTTCATAGCATATCAAAGGTTGAAAATAAAAGTCGCTGTCAACTTCGATAAGATCTGCGCCATGACCTGAGGTGAAGCCAGCGCCGTATGAATTTACCATAGAGCTTAAACCTAAATTACTCAGAAAATATGATAATGGTAAATACTCACCAAATGGCACAAGAATTGACTTATCATATATCTGCTGTTTCTCGTCCCTCTTGTGTAATATTAACGAATTAAGTAACTTTTTATTTTCATCAAAGCGAAGCGCTCCAAATGCTACAGGGATTCCTGACGAGGCCTTGCTTATTTCCTTTACCAATTCATCTGCAAAATTAAGCGGATAATAAATAGCACTTTCTGGCCAAACTATTAAGCTTACTTTGTTCGCTTCTGCTGTGGATTTTATCATTCGATTGAAAAAAACTGGTGCTAAGTCCTCATTCCATTTCTCACTCTGAGGCGCATTTGGCTGAACAAGTAAAATAGTTTTATCAGTGAATTCAATTTCAAGGTTTTGCCGTTGCAATCCCCAAAAAAACATTGAGGACAGAATAAATAGTCCTAAGAAAGTTGATACGAATTTTCTACTCTCCAGTGAGGAAACTAAAAACATCACGATTGCAAAAACTAATAATCCAAAGCCGAAAGGGCCAACAAGCGATAGTAACTGAGCAAACGGGGAACTCACGAATAATGATGCTATCGTACCCCACGGGAAACCTGTGAAGACAAAAGATCTGAAATACTCCGCTATCGCAATGCCGAGCACTAGCGCCCACCTTGCCCCCATTGGCGCAAAAACATAACTAAGAACAAACCAAAACAAAGACATTGCTATGGAAATAGAAAAAATAGCAAATGGAGCTATCCAAGCATGTAAAAGAAAATCGACAAAAAAAGGCTCAACTATCCAATTTAAAGTGACGATGAAATACCCTATTCCAAAAAACATTATGTATAACGCAATGCCCAATCGTTCTTTTTGTTTCTCAATCTGCAAAATGCACAAACAAATGGCGACAAAACTTAGGAACCACATGTTGAAAGGGGCATGACCTAAGGCTAACAGCACTCCTAAAGCCATAGGTTTAAAGTAACCCAAGTTTTCAGAGATCAAACTATCATCCTATTCGGCTGCTTCAACCGAAGGCTTTAGACGCAGCCTAACACGCTTAATACGTCTTGGATCAGCATCGATAATTTCAAATTCGAGCCCTTGAGGGTGTTGAACTACCTCTCCTCTAACCGGCACTCTGCCCGCAAGGACAAAAACCAACCCTCCAAGGGAGTCAACTTCCTCGGCATCTATCCCTGGACCTTGCTCAAAATCTATAGAAAGCTCAGAGCCTAGCTCATCGAGAGAAGCTCGAGCTAACGCAACTATCGTATTGTCGCTTTCCCAAGTCCACATTTGCCCTTCATCAATATCGTGCTCATCCTCAATTTCACCAATTACTTGTTCAATTAAATCTTCAATTGTAACAAGGCCATCCACGCCACCATACTCATCAATTACAAGAGCCAAATGACGCCTATCCGACTGCATTTTTGTCAAAAGAATACCTATGGTCATTGAAGCTGGAACATAGAGAAGAGGTCGAAGAATATCTTTTATTTTAAGAGTGTTTTTCCGAGTAAAAGCATATTTTAACGTAAAATCTTTAAGATGGACCATTCCAATTGGGTTATCTAAAGTTCCCTCATAGACAGGAAGTCTAGTTAACCCACTTTCTCTAAAAACGGTGACAAGTTCAGACTTTTTTATATCCGCACTGACAGATACAATTTCGGCCTTAGGAATGGCAACGTCTTCAACACAGAGCCGTCGCAAATTAAACATGCCATGCGAGTCTGTTGAGACTTTACTTTCTTGTGCTTCATCGTTGGTTTTTACACTATTTTTAGGTTTATTTCGATTAAATAGCCTCAAAAATTTTTCACTAAGATTAAAGTTTTTCACGGTATTTTTTGTAGGCGCGCTTTGCGCTGCGTTAGATGATCCGTCGTTATCTTCCATTTTACTATCCAAAAGCTCTAGACAATTTTGCCTATAGTTGAGTATGGGCATTTACACCCAAGTTGCCAAGTATTTGACGTTCTAAATCCTCCATGAGCGTTGCATCCGAGTCACTAGCATGGTCATAACCCAATAGATGCAGAATACCATGAACTATCAAATGTTGTACATGGAATGTAAAATTTGTTTTGGATTGCGTGGCTTCTTCTCTACAAGTTTCATATGCCAAAGCTATATCACCCAGTTCAGCATCCACTTTTTGCTCTAGCGGTTTTGGATTGCCGCCCTCTGTAGAAGACAGCCGATCTCTCGACGGCCATGACAGAACATTAGTGGAAGCGTCTTTGTTGCGGAAAGTAAGATTTAACTTCCTCATTTTTTTGTCATTACATGCTAAAACTGAAACGAAATAATCGCTTTTTGAATATCCAAGCTGATCCAAAGTTTGATTAAAAACTTTGGACACCATGTGCTCAAAGTTTATACTGGCCCATCGGTCATCTTCAAATATTATCTCTACTTGTTTCATAAAATTAACTAATTCGTGCCTACTTAGTGTTTCTACTCTCATAAGCTTCAATGATTGTTGCGACTAAAGGATGTCTTACCACATCTTTTGACGTGAAATAGTTGAATCCGATCGTTGAGATTTTTGACAATAAGCTTTCAGCATCAAGCAAACCTGACATAGCCCCTTTGGGTAAATCAATCTGAGACCTGTCCCCAGTGATGACCATACGCGATCCTTCGCCTAACCTAGTTAAAAACATTTTCATTTGCATTGATGTGGCATTTTGAGCTTCATCTAATACAATATAAGAGTGGGCGAGCGTCCTGCCACGCATGAATGCCAGAGGAGCAATTTCAATAGTTTTTTCCTCTATCAACTTAGCCAGCTGTTTTGCAGGCAAGAAGTCGTTTAATGCGTCATACAGCGGCTGCATATAGGGGTCCACCTTATCTTTCATATCCCCAGGCAGATATCCAAGTTTTTCACCTGCTTCCACCGCTGGTCGACTTAGTATAATTTTATCAACCTCTCCGGCAATAAACTTTGAAACCCCGACTGCTACAGCAAGATAAGTTTTACCAGTACCAGCCGGACCTATGCCAAATGCCAGCTCATTATCGGTCAAGGACTGAACAAAATCACGTTGAGCTTTGGTTCGAGGTTCAACTGTTTTTTTTCTAGTCCTTATTTCAAAATGGGCACTAGAGAACATTTCCATTTGATCAGTTGAGCTTTTTTTACCATGAAGTACAAATCTTATTTCACGGTCAATGTCTGAAAACTCAACCAACTTGCCACTTTCTAACCTCTGGTATAACGCTAATAGTACAAGACCAACTTTTTCTGCGGAGAATTTGTCACCAATTAAGTCAAGCAAGTTGCCTCGGCGCACTATCTGGATCGAAAATTTATTTTCTAGCTCAGCTAAGTTCCGATCGAACTCACCACAGAGATCTATAAGGAGTTTGTTATTTGCAAATTCTAATTGGGTAGATTTCTCAAGCTTTTCATTACCATGAACAGTTTGGGTCAAAACACTTTGGGCCAATCAGAACTCCTTCACCTTTAACAATGTCAATAGTCGCAATCATGGGATGAAAACGCAAGACTTTGGTTAGAACAATTAATATTGCGGGATTAGCCACAAATAACAAAATTTCAAGTCGTGGACTAATAAATTATCACAATAAATTCAACTTATACTATTTTTCCCTCTAATGAATTTGTATTACTTCCGGTAATTAATACATTTTCCAAAAGCCCAACTTTATTTTCCTCACCAGGAACATGCACGGCATGCAGATAATCAGATTTCCCCACGACCTGACCAATTTGACGCCCAGTTTTTTCAAATAAAACGCTTACCGTTCGACCGACCATATCCTCTTGAACCGTTTTTTGTTGCTCACTCAAAAGCTTTTGTAACTCCTGTAAGCGTATATTTTTTTTGCCCTCAGGAACCTGCGTACGCTCCGCCGCAGGTGTTCCTGGCCTGACAGAATATTTGAATGAGTACGATTGTCCGTATTTTACCGTACGAATTAATTCCATAGTGTCCGCAAAGTCATCATCAGTTTCTTCTGGAAATCCAACGATAAAATCTCCTGAAATGAGTATGTCTGGACGAGCTTTTCTAACGCGACAAATTAAATCAACGTATGCTTCTGCGGTATGAGACCGATTCATTTTTTTTAAAATCTTATTTGACCCAGATTGTACTGGCAAATGAAGATATGGCATAAGTTTTTGGCAGTTAGCGTGAGCATCAATCAAATCGTCTGTCATGTCATTAGGGTGGCTCGTGGTATAGCGAATTCTTTCCAAACCGCTAATATTCTCAAGCTTCCAAATTAGTTGGGCTAAAGTAAATTGTGAATTACCGCTATAGGTTCCATGGTAAGCATTCACATTTTGACCTAAAAGCGTAATTTCTTTTACGCCTCTATCAACGAGAGAGTAAACTTCAGACACCACTTTTTCCACCGGACGTGATACCTCTGCACCGCGTGTGTATGGAACAACACAGAATGCACAAAATTTATCACAACCCTCCTGTATGGTTAAAAATGCAGCCGGCGCTCGCCTGATATCAGTTCTTTTTGCCAGAAAATCAAACTTGTCTTCTGTTGGAAAATCAATTTCAACTTTTTTCTGACCATTATTGATTTGGCGCTCCAACAAAGGCAATTTATGATAACTCTGTGGCCCGACAACTAAATCAACTAATGGCTGCCTACGAATAATTTCTTCACCTTCAGCCTGTGCAACACAACCGACAACCCCAATTTTTAAGTTTGGGTTTTCTGATTTTAAATGCTTAAACCTACCCAACTCGGAATATACTTTTTCTGCTGCTTTTTCTCTAATATGACAGGTATTAAGTAAAATCATATCTGCTTCTTCAGCACTATCTGTGGAAATATATCCCTCAGCTTGTAGTGACTCAGTCATTCGTTCCGTATCGTAAACGTTCATTTGGCAGCCGTAGGTTTTTACGAATAGCTTCTTTCCGTTTTGCATTTGATATCTTTCGAATTGAGCGTTTTCTATTTTGCTATATCATGTAAAATTAGACTTGCAATCATCTCGAGAATTTAAAATTAGTGAATTGGTTAGCCTTACCAATGCTACACATTATCCGCTTGGGGCATTCCCAAAACATGGTAACCTCCATCTACATATATAATTTCCCCAGTGGTATATGCGCCGGCGTCTGAGGCAAGATAAACAGCAGTCCCACCAACCGCTTCTAGTGTTGCATTTGAGCGTAAGGGAGAATTTATTTCAGTATGTTTGAAAGTTCTTCTGGCACCACCTATTGCGGCTCCAGCAAGTGTTCTCATAGGCCCTGGGGAGATTGCATTTACTCTGATACCACTGGGCCCCAAATCATTTGCAAGATATCTTGTTGTCGCCTCAAGTGAAGCCTTTGCCACTCCCATAACGTTATAAAACGGAGTAACACGATTTGATCCTTGGTAGGTAAGAGTTAATATTGTGCCACCGTTTCCCATCATTAACGGGTATGCACGCCGAGCGACTTCTATTAATGAGTAGGTAGAAATATCTAAGGTATTTTTAAAATTCTCGCGTGTAGTATTTAAAAAACGACCTGTAAGTTCATTTTTATCAGAATAAGCAATTGCATGAACTACAAAATCTAACGAATCCCAATGATTAGATAAACTCTTAAATGTACTTTCGAATGAGGCGTCATTTGCTACGTCTAACTCATATAATAAATTTGACCCCACAGAATCGGCTAAAGGCGCAAGTCGCGATCCAAATGCTTCACCTTGATAAGTGAAGGCTAACTGGGCCCCTGCATCTGACATAGATTTTGCTATCCCCCAAGCTATTGAGCGTTCATTTGCAACACCCATTATTAATCCACGTTTACCTGAAAGCTGGTCTATCATTTTTACCTAGTCCGATTATCCATAATATTTTGATAAGAGCATTGACCCATTTGTGCCACCAAATCCAAAGCTATTCGTCATTACAGTATCATGAGAGACCGCTTCGACCAAATCACAAGCTATCTCGCCAGGTTCAATAGCCGGGTCCAGTTCTTCAATATTAATGGATGGTGCTATAAAATTATGCTTCAACATTAGTAAACAATAAATGGCTTCTTGGGCTCCAGTAGCACCTTGTGAATGACCTGTCATAGACTTTGTAGAGCTAATTAAAGGCATATTTTTGTTTTCAAAAACCCTACGCACTGCTTCAACTTCTCCTACATCGCCAACAGGCGTGGAGGTTCCATGTGCATTTATATATGATATTTGACGACCCTCTGGTAAAGAACCCAATGCTAAACGCATCGCTCGTTCACCGCCCTCACCCGATGGTGCTACCATATCATGCCCGTCAGACGTAGCCCCAAATCCTGTTACTTCAGCATAAATGTCTGCACCGCGGGCTTTAGCATGTTCCAATTCTTCGAGCACTACAATACCTCCGCCACCAGCGATAACGAAACCATCGCGGTTTGCATCAAAAGCACGCGATGCACGATGCGGGGTCTCGTTAAAATTAGAAGACATAGCTCCCATCGCATCAAATAAACACGATAACGTCCAATCCAATTCCTCTCCACCACCAGCGAACATGATATCTTGCTTATTAAGTAAAATTTGATCTACTGCGTTCCCCATGCAATGAAGCGATGTCGAACATGCAGAGGTAATCGAATAGTTGATACCTTTTATTTTGTAGGCAGTGGCTAAATTGGCCGAAATTGTAGATGACATGCATTTAGGAACCGCAAATGGACCAATCCTCTTTGGGCTTAAATTCTTTAATACAATTTGGTGTGCTGTCAGCATAGCGGATGTTGACGGGCCACCGGAACCAGCCACCAATCCTGTTCTAGTGTGTGATATTTCTTTTTCAGTAAGACCTGCATCCTTGATTGCTTGGTCCATTGCTATGTGAGCGTATGCAGCCCCCGGGCCCATGAACCGAAGAGTACGCTTCTCAACATGCTCACTGACATCCAATTTGATACTACCTGCAACTTGACTACGAAAACCATATGAAGCCATATCTTCATTTTTTGTAATCCCTGACTTGCCCTGCAATAGGCTTTCATAAACTTCATCGGTATTGTTACCTATCGAAGATACTATACCTATACCGGTAACGACGACGCGACGCATAACTTAATCCTTTAGCTTAGTTTTCTGACAACGCAACTTTCATGTCAGTTACTTGATATATTACTTCCCCATCAGCTTCTACAAGTCCATTGGCAACGCCCATTGTTAGACGTCGTGTTTGTATAGCCTTTGAGAAGTTTACCCGGTAGGTTAGTAATTTTCTATCAGGACGAACCATGCCAGTCAATTTGACTTCTCCCACGCCTAGAGCGTACCCCCTACCCAGCCATCCCCGCCAGCCCAAGTTAAAACCTGTCAATTGCCATAATGCATCTAAGCCAAGGCAGCCCGGCATGATAGGGTTTTCTGGGAAGTGGCAGTCAAAAAACCAGAGATCCGGTGTAATATCAAACTCCGCGACGACATGGCCTTTTCCATCAGACCCATTGTCTTCGCTTATCTCCGTAATCCTATCGATCATTAACATAGGAGGTGCTGGCAGCTGTGCATTGCCTGGGCCAAATAGTTCCCCTCTGGAGCATTTTAACAATTCTTCTTTATCAAATTCAGTGGGATGAGTTGGCATAATTTCTCTTACTTTCTTAATAATTAAGTTATTCATTAACATCCCACTTGCATTGCATGCAAGATCACATGAAGCCTTAGCAAGCAGTTAAAGCAGAATACCGTTGAACTTTAAATGTAAAAAGATGTATAAACATATTACTTGGAGAGGTTAACCATGGTTTCTATTGCAAATCAAAGAGCAACAAACTGGCTACAAGAGGCAAATTTACGACCTACCCGTCAAAGACTATGTCTCGCTGAAGTTCTTATCGGTGACGGCCAAGATAAGCATGTTACTGCCGAAACCTTATTTGAGAAAGTTCAACAAACTGGCTACACGGTATCACTGGCTACAGTTTATAACACCCTTAAAACTTTTTGTGATGCAGGATTGATCCAAGAAATAATTGTAGATGGATCAAAATCTTATTTTGATACCAAAACCTATGATCATCCACACTTTTATTGGGAAGACGAAGCAAAACTTACCGACGCTCCTTTGGAAGATTTAGAGATCAAGCGTCTTCCAGACGCTCCAGTAGGAACTCGAGTAACTTCCGTAAACGTTGTCATCAGATTGAAAAACGAATTAGAATAAAGTGACCAAACAAGATGAAAGCCGTTACATATAATTCGTTCGGCTCTCCATTATCAGTACTTACTTACTCAGACATTGAGCAACCTGAACCTAAAGCTAACGAGGTTCTCGTGAAGCTCCACTTTTCTGGCGTAAATCCTTCTGATGCTAAAGCTCGATCAGGGGGACGTCCAGGGGTCAGTAGCCCCCCTTACGACACAATAATCCCACATTCAGATGGTTCAGGAATTATAGTTGGGATAGGTGAAAATATAAGTTCAGAAAGACATAACGAGAGAGTATGGATTTGGAATGGTGGTTGGAACCGTGCATTTGGAACTGCAGCAGAATATATTTGCTTACCAGCCGAACAAGCCGTAAAAATGCCACCGTGTATGTCATTTGAACATGGAGCTTGCCTTGGTATACCTGGTCTCACAGCAGCTCAGCTGATATGTACACAATCTAAAATTGAGGGTAAGGCTATATTTATTTCAGGTGGCAGTGGGGCGGTAGGACATCTTGCAATCCAATTGGCAAAATATCACGGCGCTAGGGTTATCACTACTGCTCGACCAGGCAGAAATAATAGGTTGAAAGATTTAGGAGCCGATTTTGTTTTCGATTACAATGACGATAAGCTCGATCAAAAAGTCCTTGAATGCGCGCCCAGAGGAGTAGATTTGGCTGTAGAAGTAGAGTTTGGTAAAAATATAGGAATGATACCAAAGATAATGCGTCCCATGGGTACTGTTTTTATCTATGGCTCTGGTAAGAACATGACCCCCCAATTTCCATTCGGAGAATACTTATTTAAGAGTCTAAAACTAAATTTAGTGTTGGTGTATCTTATGCCAATGCGCCTTCGAAAAAAACTTATTAACGTACTTCACGATGCCTACGTAAATAACGCTCTAGCCCCTTCAATCGACATCATCTATGATTTTAGTGAATGCGCAAAAGCTCATGAACGCGTTATGAAGCCGGGCAGAAATGGGGCAGTTTTGTTAAAGATTGACTGAAAAACCCATTAATTGAGGAATTAGATTGCAATATAAATCAATTGTTTTTGATGCTTATGGAACACTATTTGACATTACTGCTGCTGCAAGAAAATCTGCATTGGCTTCATCAACTTTATTAATCAAGAATGACTGGATGGACCTGGCAGAAATTTGGCGTAAAAAGCAAATTGAATATACTTGGCTTCAAAATATTTTAAACAGTCATTCTGACTTTTCGGATATAACTTGCAAAGCCTTAGACTTTGCTCTGGAAGAGTTGGCTTTGGATCAACAACCAAAGCTGCGAGCCACATTGTTAGACTTATATTGGACGAGTGAAGCTTATCCAGAAGTATGCCAGACTTTGGAAAAGCTAAACGTGCTAGATGTTAAGTTATCAATCCTGTCCAATGGAACTTCAGACATGCTATTATCAGCATGCGCATCAACCGGAATAGACCAGCTTTTAGATTTCGTTGTCTCCGTAGAAGAGGTGGGGGTTTTCAAGCCAGATCGAAGAGTTTACGAACTGGTTAACGCAAAAATGGGATATCAAACAAGAGAGACTCTTTTTGTCTCATCGAATGGCTGGGACATTGTGGGGGCGACTAAATTTGGGTTTTCAACTGTTTGGATCAATAGAAATAAAAAACCAGTTGAACGTCTGCCATGGAGGCCAAATAACGAATTTCCCAATCTCGAGCACCTCATTGATTTATTGAATTAGGTTTGTACGATATTGAAGTCACCTAAGTCGATAAATAAAAAAACTTTAGGATAAAAAATGAATTTTGACATGATTGTAGCCGCAAACGCTCGTTTATCTGGCAAAAAAAGGATCACTCCACTTTTAACTTCACCATTTATTGACGAATTGGTTGGTCGACCAACGTACCTTAAAGCAGAATGTTTACAGCATTCTGGGAGCTTTAAATTTCGTGGCGCATTTTCTGCGATATCAGCTCTAAAAAGTGAAGAGCAACAGAAAGGAATTATCGCTTATTCTTCCGGAAATCATGCACAGGGTATCGCAATGGCAGCGACCATGCACAATATTCAGTCTACCGTAATTATGCCCAAGGATGCACCAAAAATTAAGATTGAAAATACTAGAAAACTTGGCGCAGAGGTCATTCTATATGACCGATATAGCGAAAGCCGTGAAACAATTGGTGAAAAACTTCAAGAAAAGTTTGGGGCAGTTTTAATAAAACCGTTTGACGATCCAAACGTAATCGCTGGGCAAGGTACAGCCGGTCTTGAAATTATAGAGCAAGCAAAAGAACTTGGAATTGACGAAGCCGACCTGCTTGTTTGTTGCGGTGGCGGTGGACTTACAAGCGGAATTGCTCTTGCCTGTTCAGAACAAGCCAAAAATTTTAAAGTCCGCCCAGTGGAGCCCTATGGATATGACGACGTAGCAAGATCGTTGATTTCTGGAAGAAGGGAAAAAAATGAAAATAATTCAGACAGTTTGTGCGATGCAATACTTACGCCTTCCCCAGGCATTATAACATTTCCCATTTTAAAAAATTATTGCCATGCTGGGGTGGTAGTGAGCGAGGATGAAGTTCTCAAAGCAATGAAAATAGCATTTGAAAGGTTGAAAATAGTCATTGAACCTGGTGGCGCGGTAGCTTTAGCAGCAGCACTTTATCATAGCGATTTGTTAGACAGCAAAACAATTGTAGTAGTTGCATCAGGTGGGAACGTAGACCCGGAAACTTTTGCTAAGGCTCTATCGTTTAATTGAAGCGCACTGCCAGGCACTCGTAAATCATATTATAATCGGCTCTGGTATTTATTGAGATATAGCATTAAAATTATTATCCTGATAAAACTTCAAATATTACGCGGTAAACTCCATACTTCATATGTTGGTAAGTCCTTAGATTAAGCAAGTATTCTAAAAAATTTTACTAATTATTAGTCATTTTCGAGAATGGGGTTGACCCATATTTTTATTTGTTTAACTGAGGCTGCTTATGCTATTTCATTAATGGGCCTTTAGAATTGTACTTATCAATACAAAACTACTTTGACAGACTGAAGGTAAACAACCTTTTGCCAAGATCGTAATTCAGTATGACTAAGAATTCAAAGCTCCCCATACTAGTGATTTTTACTACTGTGGTTTTAGACTCTATGGGCATCGGGATCATAATTCCGGTAATGCCCGCTCTGTTTGCAGACGTAACAGGCACTGAGAAAATCTCCGAAATTGCCATCTGGGGCGGACTTTTAGCATCCACTTTTGCATTAATGCAATTTATTTTTGGACCGATTTTGGGAGCTTTGTCCGATAAATATGGAAGAAAACCAATACTGTTGTTGGCTCTTTTTGTTATGGCCGCTTATTACCTTGTTATGGGCTTTGCCCAAACTCTTTGGTTGCTTTTTGTTGGTAGGCTCATTGGCGGCATTACTGCTGCAACCCACTCCACAGCGAATGCTTACATGGCTGATATTTCTTTACCGGAAGAAAAAGCAGCTCGTTTTGGTATGCTTGGAGCAGGATTTGGTTTGGGCTTTGTCCTTGGCCCCTTGATTGGAGGATTATTGGGAGAATGGGGTCCAAGAACCCCATTTTTTGTTGCTGCAATACTTGCCGCTGCAAACGGAATTCTATGTTTTTTTGTTTTAAAAGAAAGTTTAAATAAAAAAAACCGCCGCGAATTCATGTGGTATAGAGCAAATCCAATTGGTGCAATTTTGGACCTTCGAAAATTTGAAGGTATCTATCCATTACTTTTAGTATTTCTTCTTTTTAGCATTGGAACTTCAATCTATCCTGCAATTTGGCCTTTTTTTACGGTGGAACGCTTCGAATGGTCTCCCAGCATGATAGGCATTTCCTTAACCATTTACGGAGTTTGCTTTGCGATAGTCCAGGGAGTGCTAGTTAGACCAGCAATAAAAATTTGGGGTGAGAAAAAAACAATTATAATAGGCTTTTGCTTTGAGTTAGCAGCTATGGTCACTTTTGCTTTTTTAACTGATGGTAAAATCTTGGTTATACTAATACCTCTTGCGTCACTTGGGGTCCTTGCTCAACCTGCCATACAGGCCATTCTATCAAAGTCAGTTGGTGACGACAGACAGGGAGCCATACAAGGTGTAGCTTCTTCTCTTAATGCCATATCTATGGTTATAGCCCCATTAACCATGACTTGGGTTTTAGCCGTATTTTCTGATAAAACTGCGAAATATTACTTTCCAGGCATGCCTTTTCTACTCTCTGCGCTTATGGTTCTTTTGTGCTTGTTTATTATATCAAAGCGGAAGCAAGTTATCATTCCCTAGCTCTGAAAATTAATTGCATGTTTACACTTTTTGTATAGCGTAAAGTTGAGGAATATTAATTTTTAGCGTTTGCATTAGAGGTAAAATGCCCAAAATAAAAGCCGCTGTCGCACATGAATTTGGGAAGCCACTAAAAGTTGAGGAAGTCATACTACGCTCGCCCATCAATAATGAAGTGGAAATCACCTTGGGAGCTGTGGCTATTTGCCATTCTGATATCTCGTACATGGAAGGAGCTTGGGGGGGATACCTACCTGCAGTTTACGGACATGAAGCCTCAGGCGAAGTCAGTGGCATCGGAGATAACATCAAAGATCTGTCAATTGGAGACAGAGTTGTGGTTACGCTTATTCGATCTTGCGGAGACTGCATAAATTGCAAACAAGGACAGCCAACACTTTGTCTGACCGAGTACGATGGCACTGACGGACCTTTGAAAACTTTAAATGGTGACAAATTAATGCAAGCGATGGCATGCGGAGCATTTGCAGAAAAAGTAGTCGTTGATAAATCACAAGTAGTCAAAGTAAATAAAACAATTTCATATGAGACCGCTGCACTTATGGCATGCGGGGTGATTACGGGGATTGGCGCAGTAGTAAATGCTGCAAAGATAAAGCCGGGCCAGGATGTGGTGGTAATTGGTGCTGGTGGGGTTGGGCTCAATGCAATCCAAGGCGCCCGTCTGGCCGGTGCCCGTAGAATAGTGGCTGTAGATCTTTCTGAAGAAAAACTAAAAATAGCGGTTGAATTCGGAGCTACTGATGGCGTCTTAGCCACAAATAGCAGCCCATGGAAATCGGTGAATGAAAAATTAGGTGGTGGCGCCGATGCTGTATTTGTTTCAGTAGGCATCCCATCTGTTTACGATACTGCACCATTATACCTCGGTGCAGGCGGTCAGGTTGTTATGTTAGGAATGACAAAATCAAGCGACGTATCGACTTATAAGCCAGTCAATTTAGCGGCTGTATCTCAAAGAATGATTGGTTCAAAAATGGGTGATACTGTCATCGAAAGGGATATACCCTGGATAGCTGATTTATATCAACAAAATAGGCTAAAATTAGACGAATTAATTTCCAATAGGTGGACTTTGGATCAAATAAATGAAGCGATTGTGGATACGAAAACTGGTTCAGCAAAGAGAAATTTAATCATTTTCAATTAGTGGATTAACAGATGCGGATAACTGATCTGGATATAATTGTCACAGCCCCCCCTGCACCAGGATGGGGAGGGCGGTATTGGATTTTGGTAAAATTAACAACCAACACTAAAGTTGTTGGGTGGGGAGAATGCTATGCTTCATCCGTTGGACCAGCGGCTATGGCCGCTGTTATTGAAGACGTCTTTCAAAGATATTTTTTGGATCAATCACCAGAAAATATAGAATTTATATTTAGGCGCACTTTTTCGTCCGGCTTTACACAAAGACCAGATCTTTCTGTCATGGGTGCATTTTCAGGGTTAGAGATTGCATGCTGGGATATTCTCGGAAAAGATCGCGACCGTCCAGTTTGGGCTTTAATTGGTGGGAAAATGAATGAAAGAATTAGAGCTTACTCGTACCTATATCCCCTTAAAAATCACGATTTAAATTCTTTTTGGACTTCTCCCCAAAATGCAGCTGAAAGTGCATATGATTTGGTATCGAGAGGATATACCGCCGTCAAGTTTGATCCAGCAGGCCCTTATACGATGCGTGGAGGTCATCAACCTTCCCTGAACGATATCGAGCTTTGCGTCTCATTCATGAAGGAAATAAGAAGTGCAATTGGTAATAAAGCCGATTTACTTCTGGGAACCCACGGACAGTTCACTACTGCCGGGGCTATCAGACTTGGACATGCCGTCGAAGCTTTTAAACCGCTGTGGTACGAAGAGCCAATTCCACCAGATAATTTACTCGAATTTCAGAACTTAGTTCGATCTGTAAAAATTCCTATAGCTGCAGGGGAACGACTAACAACAAAATATGAATTTGCCACATTACTTAGAAGTGGGGGAATTTCAATTCTTCAACCAGCATTGGGTCGCGCTGGGGGTATTTGGGAAATGAAGAAAACATCTGCAATAGCTGAAGTCTTCAATGCTCAAATGGCACCTCATCTGTATGCTGGACCAATCGAATGGGCGGCAAATATTCAATTAGCTGTATCTATTCCAAATATTTTAGTTCTCGAAACTATTGAAACAAAGTTCCATGATGAACTTATCAAAGGCACGATAAAGGTAGATGAAGGATATGTAAAAGCGCCCGAGGCTCCCGGGCTAGGCATAGACGTAGACGAGGATCTAGCCAGACAAAACCCTTTTGACGGAGATGGCCTACACCTTATGATGCAAGACGAGCCCTGCGATTATAAAAACGGCAACTTTTTCCTTGGCGGTGCTCCGCCAATAAGAAATTAAACTAGCGCGTTATGCTTTGACCCAAGCGCCCACGAAATCTTGAAGCGCAGCACGTATTTCCTCATCTGAAGCATTACCATTAATGTTAGCTGTGAGGCCTAGTTTTTTGTCGTCTTCAACGGAAACAACCTTTGCATCCATTTGTTTAGCCTCAAATGTTTCATTATATACCCGAGTTATAGCCCTTTTCCTAAGGTCTGGTTTAAAAACCTTTCCAACAGCTGTTTTGGGCAACTCATCTAATACTTCCAAATATTTAGGTTTTGCACCAGGTTCGGAGATATTATTGTGAGCATATTCCAAAAGCGCCGCCTCTGAGATATCTGCTCCTTCAACTAGTTCAACATAGGTACATGGAAGCTCGCCAGAGTGAGCATCAGGTTGACCTATGGCACCGGCGAACGCAACTGCGTCATGGCCTAACAAAGCTTCCTCAATAATAGCAGGGTCAATATTACGGCCACCTCTAATTATGAGATCTTTTGCTCTTCCCGTTATCCATAAAAATTCATCAGCATCTACACGGCCCAAGTCGCCAGTTCTAAGATACTTTTTCTTATAATAAAGGTCTTTGTTTTTATCTTGATCAGTGTAGGTATTTCCATCAAAAACTCCAGGGTTTGAGATGCAAACTTCTCCAGCTTCATCGACAGCACACTCTTTAAGTTTGCCATTACTTTCTTTAACTATTTTTACGTCGGTATATGGAAATTGGTACCCCACGGATCCTATTCTCTTTGATCCCAAAGGAGGATTGCACGAGACTAAGCAGGTTGCTTCAGTTAAACCATAGCCCTCAATAACCTCAACTCCTGTAGCTTCTTCAAAGCGCCTAAATAATTCAGTTGGCATAGGAGCTGACCCTGAAAAAGCTGTCTTTATCGTAGAGACATCAGCATCTACAGGTCTTTGCATTAATTGAGAAACCGCCGTAGGCACTGTTATAATGAAAGTTATTTTCCACCTCTCTATAAGTTTCCAAAAATTATCAAAAACGCCCTCACCTCTGTAACCCTGCGGCGTCGGAAAAACTACGTGAGCACCAGAACTGATTGCCCCCATTATGATCACATGGCTGGCAAATACATGAAATAAAGGTAGAGGACATATTATGTTATCTTCCTCTGAAAATATCAATCTTGCACCAAGCCATCCATTATAAACTAAACCAGAATACTTATGTTGAGCTACTTTTGGCATGCCGGTCGTGCCGCCAGTATGAAAATAAGCAGCAACCCTATCCTTCTGTGTATCCTCAAAATCTAGAGTTGATTTTTGCTGTTCTAATAATTCATTAAAATCAATAATTTTTGCAGAATGTTGGATCTTATATTTTGGCCTGATTAGCGGAACAATCCAGGACTTTGGAGGAGTTAGATATCTAAGTAAATCCACTTCTAGCACGGTGTGAACATTGGGAGCTAAAGCTAAGGCTTCCGCTGTCTTTTGACAAACGTCAGTTTTTGGAAATGCCTTGAGAGTCACCACAACTTTAGCGTTTGTTTCTCGCAGGATGGCAGCAATCTGTTCTACATCTAAAAGTGGATTAATTGGAGCAACAATACCTGCAATTGCACCCCCAAGAAGAGATAAAAGAGTTTCGTTAGAATTCGGCAGCACATAAGCTACTACGTCCGTCTCTTGGATACCTAAACCACGAAACATGTTTGCAGCCTGCGTTGTTTTATCAAACAAGTCTTTCCATGAAAAAGTTTCTGCTTTGTCTTTTGGTCCAGAAAAAATCTGATAACTCACCGCGTCATGGTTTGGAAAATTTTGAACAGTGCGCAATAGCATTCCGTATAAAGTCTTTGGATTGTCTCTATCATCCCAAGCTGCCTCATTTTCTATGTTTTTTAGATCACCTGGTAGCGCATATCCCATTGTTGTCCCCATTTTTAAGAATTTCCATAAAGCATTTTGGTTTGAAAATAGCGCCGTTGCAAGAGATAAGATACAAGTAACATATTAAATTCAAAATTTTGATATGCTATGCCGCCAGATCGTTACCATCTGAAAATTGTAATTTTGCCAATCGAGCATAAAGGCCACCATTTGCTAGCAACTCCTCATGAGTGCCATGAGCAACGACTTTACCTTCGTTTAAAACGATTATTCTATCTGCCTTCTTAACAGTGGACAAACGATGCGCAACAATTAAAGTCGTTCGGTTTTGGGAAAGCGCCTCAACCGCTGTTTTAACCGCTAGCTCATTTTCAGAATCGAGAGCACTCGTTGCTTCATCTAGAAGTAATATCGGTGCATCACGCAAGATTGCTCTTGCAATCGCAATACGCTGCTTTTGCCCACCCGAAAGCATCACACCACGCTCACCAACAAAAGTTTCATAAGATTCTGGGAGGTTTTTTATAAAATCGTGCGCAGATGCTGCTTTAGCCGCCGCAAAAACATCTTCGTCCGAAGCAGACGGCCTACCAAACCTAATGTTTTCAATAGCGGACATTGCAAAAATAATTGGATCTTGAGGAACAACAGCAATATTATTCCTAAATTTTTCTCTTGATAGCTCTTTTAGATCAATACCATCTATTTTAACCCGTCCAGACTTTGGGTCATAAAAACGCAGTAGCAATTGAAATATGGTAGACTTACCTGCACCAGATGGGCCGACAAATGCAACCGTCTCCCCCGGCTCTATCTTAAAATCTAACTCCGACAATGCCAGATTATCAGGCCTAGACGGATACTCGAAATCAACCAAATCAAATTCAATTTCACCTAATACTGGGTCTTTAAATTCCTTCACTTGCACAGGGTCTTTTACAAAATCCCTCAAATTTAGAAGCTCTACAAGCCGTTCTGTTGCGCCTGCAGCTCTTTGTAATTCTCCCAGTATTTCTGATAGGGCAGCCACTGCGCCCGCAACCATAACCGCATAGATGACGAACTGAACCAAAACCCCAGTCGAAATAGCACCGGATCTTACATCTCTAGCGCCAATCCATAAAACACCAACAATTCCCGAAAAAACAAAAAATATGACAATTGCAGTCATCCACGCTCTTGTCGAAATTCTCCTGCGTGCTGAATGAAAGGCCTTCTCGCTTACCTCGTTAAAAGCTTTAATACTAAGTTTCTCATGAGTATAGGCTTGAATTGTTTGGACAGCTCCCAAGGCTTCGGACGCATTTCCTGAGGAAGATGCAATCCAATCCTGATTTTCGCGGCTCAATCTTCGAAGCTTTCTTCCTAAAGTTAGAATCGGTATAACAACAGCTGGAACAATTAGAAGTACCAAACTGGTTAATTTCAAAGAAGTAAAAAGCATAAGAGCAATTCCCCCGAGAAATATTAGTATGTTCCTAAGTGCGACGGAGATTGAAGACCCAATGACTGATAGGATGAGGGTGGTATCGGTAGTAATTCTGCTAATTACTTCACCCGTCATTATTGTCTCATAAAACTGTGGACTCATTTTAAGAACCCGCTTGAAAATTGTCTCCCTAATATCAGTCACAACGCGTTCACCTAATTTTGTAACAAGCGCATAGCGTATTGCAGTACCCGCGGCCAATAATGCTGCCACCACCAAAATCGCAGCAAAGTACAAATCTAACAAACCTTCGTTTTCAATATTAAAAGTATCGATTACCCTTCTTACCGCCAATGGCAAAACTAAAGATAATCCAGCAGTCATAATAAGCGCCAAACAGGCGGCGGCTATTAAGCCTTTGTAGGGAAATAAAAAGGGCAGAAGACCTGATAGGCCACCTAATTTTTTGGAAGGTGTCCTTTCTTTTGTCCTAGTAGCTTGCGACATTCCCTCTCCCCAGTGTTAGTCGTGGCGTGATTAAGAGCAACGAACCTAACAGACGTCAAGCCACCGAGTAAAGATTTATGTAATAAAAAGCTTCTACATAAATGAAAAGGATATTTTTTTACACTAGTTTTAATTAAATTATCACTCCTAAACTACTGTAATATATTAACTAAGATAGTTTCTTTAAAAACCAATTTTTCATTTACAAAACTATGCAGAAAGTTCGCCTGGAAACAACGAAACGTAGAAATTAATTTGTAATTGATGGCCTAAAATCAAAAAATTTTATAAATTTTAAAAATAGTCATGAAAGTACTTTCAGTGCTTATAGCCTGCTAGACTCAAAGTATTCAAAAGCTTTTCATGGGTTGAGGTTTCTTCCCAATAAAGTATCTCCTCAAACTTTTCCTGATTTCTTAAAAGCTGTATTTCAGAACGTGACAAGCTGTAAGGGTTATTCTCAAACCGCTTTTTAAGAACCATATCGTTCCAAATTGTTTCTATCAGCTTTTTATCATCCATGGAAACTGAAACGACAATTTGAAAATTTATTTAGAAAAAACTCTATAAGGGCTTTGAGACTCAACTTTGGTTTACCAAATAAAAAACCCGAAAAGTCGGGGAGGACGCTTTCGGGTTTTAGAACCGTAGCCATCTGGGAGGAACGCTACGTAACACCTTATATGCTGCGTCGCAGCATTAAATCAAGGGTGACCTTACGTAAAGATTATTTGATCAAATTGCATAGCAGATTTGACTTCTTATAAGATGAAAATAAACGATAAATAGTATATTCAATGAGTATAATAAAAAAGGAAAATATTATGTTTAGAAAAATATACAGAGCATTAGTGCTTGCATATGCTGCAGATGCAGCAAATAAAACTCTAGCAGCAATATCTGATTAAATTTTAGACGATATTGGGCAAACTAGAGGCTCCTTTGCAAAAAGTGTAGTTGAGTCAGTTCGTAAAGAACTAGACAAAGAAGACAGCGAAGTGGCGGAAAAGAAGCTGGCCAAAAAGGTCCATAATAGCCTTGGAGCAAGACCAATTTATGCTATCGCTAATCAAAAGTAATTTGGGCGGTTTAAGCAGCCCTAACTTTCCCCACAGCGCCTAACATCGCTGCCTCGAAATTGCCGCGCAAAACAATTCTAAACGCAGTTACTTATGTATAACCAAATTTCAACTAGTTTAGAATATCTTTGATGTTTGAGAAATTCATCAGTTTTATCGATGATTTGAGTTTGTTTCAAATTTTCAATTGCTTGAGCATGAATTTCTGCCAGCTTCTTTTGCCTATCAAAACCCTGCCCTTTGGGATCTAACATCATAAAGGTCTCTAAATAGCCCAGTGTAGGTCCTACTCCGACTGGCACCTATTGGATACCCAGAGATACCTCGGTTAGATTTAAAGGTTACTTTTGTTGGGAAAAAGGTGGAGCGGGTAGCGGGAATCGAACCCGCACCTTAAGCTTGGAAGGCTCTTATGATACCATTTCACCATACCCGCTACAGACCTGTTGTGTAATACGGGCAAAATTTAGCGTCAAGCATATAACAATAGCAAAATTTCTTTTCAGTGATACTGCGACCCTATCGGAGAAATTGTAGAACTAATTTTATTAGAAATATTTAAAACTTCTAATTTTATTTGTGACGGTGTCTTCATAAGCTTAGCAGCTCCAACATCCTCCTCTTCACCAAGCCAAAGAGCCCAGTCACTTGGTTCTAAGAACAATGGCATGCGATTATGAATTTCTGTTATTTGTTCTGAGGCAGGAACAGTTAAAATCGTACAGGTAGGGATCCTATTTTCCCAACTTCCCCAAAATTGCCAAATTCCAGCAAAGATCATTTGTTGCCTGTCTGATCTTTTAACATAAAAGGGTCTACTATTTGCATCTTCGAGTTTTTGCCACTCATAAAAGCCATCTGCCGGAATTAAACATCGCCTTTTACGGGAAGCGTCTCGAAACGCTGGCTTCTCTGCGAGTGTTTCGGCTCGAGCGTTAAATAATAATGGCCCATCTGCGATCGATTTATACCAATGGGGTATAAAACCCCATCGCATCTGCCCTAATTTTCTGTGACCTAAACTACTGACAACTACATTTATATTTTCAGATGGGCATATGTTATAATTTGGCACTGTGACCAAATTTTTGGCTAATTGGGCGTTAACGCTGTCAGCAGTTGCTTTTAGTGGTGTTTCTAATACAAACCTACCGCACATCGTATTATTATACCTTTAATTTTTAAACACACGACTAAGGGATCTAATGCTCAACTACATACACTATCCGTCAAGTAAATCTAATAAAAGCCCACTTTTGATTATTCACGGGTTATATGGTTCTGCACGTAATTGGGGTGTAATCTGTAAAAGAATGTCAGATGAAAGAGAAATTTTTGCTATAGACCAACGCAACCATGGCGATAGTAAATGGTGCAAAACCCATGATTACTTTGACATGGCTGAAGATATACACGAATTTCTGGAACACTATGGATCCATGGTTATTCTAGGACATTCGATGGGTGGAAAAGCAGCAATGGTGCTGTCAATAAAGGCCCCGCAGTTAGTCGAGAAACTCGTTGTCGCGGATATAGCCCCCGTTAGCTACCCCCACGACAACACTCAGTATGTAAGAGCAATGAAAAATGTTCAGTTAGACAATATTGTTACAAGAGGCGACGCTCTCATGCAGTTAGCAGAAACTGTGCCGGAGCCAGAGTTACAAAACTTTTTTGCCCAGTCACTTGATTTAAAAAACAAGAGATGGAAGCTTAATTTAGATGTACTTGAGCGCGAAATGGAAAAAATAGTTTCGTTTCCACGCCTGTCAGGACAGTACGACAAAGCCTCCCTGTTTGTATCTGGAGCGTTAAGTAAGTATGTACAAATTAAAGATAGGCCAGTGATAAAAAAACTTTTCCCAAAAGCAAAATTTTCCACAATAGAAAACGCCGGGCACTGGATTCATGCAGAAAAGCCAAGAGAGTTTGAGGCTGTCGTGCGCACTTTTTTAAATAATATTTAGTAGTTAGTTAATAATCAAAATAACCAAAATATTGCTCTTAATTAAAAAAATGCACCTTGACCGCAGTAGAAATTAAACTCATATCGGGATCATGACAAAGGTTGCAAATATAAGAAATTTTTCGATAGTGGCACACATTGACCACGGCAAATCAACACTGGCTGATCGATTAATTCAAACAACTTCAACTGTATCAGATCGGGATATGAGGGAACAACTGCTCGACAGCATGGATATTGAGCGCGAACGTGGGATCACGATCAAAGCAAATACTGTTCGGATTGATTATACTGCAAGCGATGGTGAAAAATATGTATTGAACCTGATTGATACTCCTGGCCACGTAGATTTTGCTTATGAAGTAAGCAGGTCAATGAGAGCAGTAGAGGGTTCACTTTTAGTGGTGGACAGCACACAGGGAGTAGAGGCTCAAACACTCGCAAACGTTTATCAAGCTATAGATGCGGATCATGAGATAGTGCCTGTTTTGAATAAAATTGATTTGCCTGCCTCAGATTGTAAAAGGGTTGCCGAACAAATTGAGGATGTTATCGGATTAGATGCCAGCGAAGCTATAGAAGTAAGCGCAAAATCTGGCATCGGTATTAATGAGACCTTGGAAGCTATTGTAAATAAATTGCCTGCACCACAAGGAGATGCTGATGCACCCTTGAAAGCAATGCTGGTCGACAGCTGGTACGATGCCTACTTGGGGGTAGTTGTCTTAGTAAGGATTATGGATGGCAAGATGCAAAAAGGTGATCGTATAAAAATGATGTCTAACGGCACCCTACACTCTATAGACAGAATTGGTGTATTCAAACCACAAATGGAGAATGTTGATTGTCTTTACACAGGTGAAATTGGATTTATTACGGCATCAATTAAACAGGTGAGAGATACTCGGGTGGGAGACACTATCACTCATGATAAAGGGGGGACAACTACTGCATTGCCCGGGTTCAAACCTAGCCAGCCAGTTGTTTTTTGTGGGTTATTTCCCGTTGACAGTTCTCAGTTTGAAGATTTGCGAGATGCAATAGAAAAACTAGCATTAAACGACGCATCATTTAGTTTTGAAATGGAAACATCTGCGGCATTAGGTTTTGGTTTTCGTTGTGGATTTTTAGGACTGTTACACCTCGAAGTAATAAGAGACCGTATTGAGCGAGAGTACGATATAGACTTGATTACCACTGCTCCCAGTGTAATTTACCATGTTTATTCGCGTGATGGAGACATGATTGAATTACACAATCCTGCAGATATGCCTGATTTGTCCAAAGTGGATCATTTAGAAGAGCCAAGGATAAAGGCAACTATATTGGTGCCAGATGATTATTTGGGAGACGTGCTTAAACTTTGTCAAGATCGCAGAGGAATTCAAGAAGATTTAACCTATGCCGGTTCTCGTGCAATGGTGATATATGACCTGCCGTTGAACGAAGTCGTATTTGACTTTTATGATCGATTGAAATCAGTTACCAAAGGCTATGCATCATTTGACTATCAAATGACTGGGTATCGTACTGATAATCTTGTTAAAATGCAGATTTTGGTAAACGAAGAACCGGTAGATGCCCTTTCAGTAATGGTGCATAGAGATCGATCAGAGCTCAGAGGTCGAGCCATGTGCGAAAAACTCAAGGACCTGATACCACGTCATATGTTTAAAATACCAATTCAGGCAGCTATCGGTGGTAAGGTGATAGCCCGTGAAACTCTCGCAGCTTTAAGAAAAGATGTAACTGCTAAATGCTATGGTGGTGATGCCACGCGAAAAAGAAAGCTCCTGGACAAACAAAAGGCAGGTAAGAAAAAAATGCGGCAATTCGGCAAAGTAGACATACCTCAAGAGGCCTTTATATCAGCACTCAAGATGGATGGATAAAATCTAAAGGTAAAAATAGCTGGTCAGTAAGTATAAAAGGAGACAAAAAATACAAAATGACCTTTTGCCTTAAATAGATTATTATACATTTTGTGGTACCGCCTCCCCGGTTTGAACGGGGGACCTCTGGATCCACAATCCAGCGCTCTAACCAACTGAGCTAAGGCGGCACTAAGGTGCGATTTATCTCTCAAAAACCTTAAATGCAAGTAGTTTTAAGTTAATTCCGCTTCGCAAAAACTTAAAATTATAACATTTGCGTATAGCTTATTTTGACATTAATTATAAAACTAAACTCACAATAAGAATAAAAGGAAATGATTATGGGGATCAATACAAACTCAAATATGGAAGCTAGTTTGCAGATTGGCCCAACAGAAAAAGGCATGGTACGCCTATTTGTATCTAATAGCTCTATCGAGATACCAATGGATTTTGAGCCAGACGAAGCAAGAGAAATTGCTGATGAAATTTTATCAGCAGCTAAAGTTGCCGCTAATCTGGTGGATACAAAGAAGAATTAAACTAATAACCGTAAGGAAAATCAGGATCACGGAAGGATCTCAATCGCAAAGCAGCATCCCGACCAAATTTATGAATTATTTTTTTCCTGCGGGCCGCATTAAGTGGTTTTTCCTCAGGATTTCTGATTATTTCAGCATCAAACGCATCGGCTATAATTAGACCACCTTCATTAGGAAGAATATTCGTTGGAAATTGCGTATCCACAGCCCAAAAGAAACTATCGCAGTAATCTAGATAACCTCTCCACTTTTTATCTGACATAAAATCCGCACGTCCTGACTTACATTCTACAATCCATATTTCACCCTTCGGCCCGATTGCTATTATATCCACACGTAATCCACGATTTGGTACGAACTCTTCTATAGAGGCAAAGTTCAGCCTCGCTAAATGTCTAGAAACTCCACGAGCAATTCTTTGACCTGAAGAATTCGAATCCACCATTTCCTCACTTTAGATAAAACAATAAACTGAACTTTTATATTAGATATTGTTAAACTTAAATGCCACTTGCAAAATCCTAATTGTACCACTACCAAACCCAAAGTGGGTTACTGTTCAACTCGTCTTCGGTTGCATTCCGGTGGCCTTAAGCAAATCCGAGGGAGCTGGCTCTGTTTGGATCTTGGTCCACTTACCTGGCGCCCACCTGTAAATACAGGTCCTCGGGAATGAGATAACCCGACGGTTGCTACGGGACCCACTACATTAGCTTAATATAATAAGCATTTGATTAAAAACAGTTTGTAATGGAATTTAAGAAAGACTTCCTGGGTTTGCTTCTCTAGCCATAAAATCTAAAATTGCATTCACAAACTTAGTCTCTTTACCATCTGGATAAAACGCTTCTGAAAGCGTTAAATATTCGGCAATTATAACCTTTGAGGGTGTATCAAACGCTTTCATTTCCGAACCTGCCACACGAAATAAAGCTCGTAATGTTGGGTCAATTCTATCAATTGGCCATTTTTCTACCAAAGCCCTATCAGTCATTTGATCAATAGCAGCTTGGAATTCGACAGCATTTGAGACTAAATTCTTAAAAAAATCCTGATTTCCATCTATAAATTTGAGATCCTCATACTCTTCTCCAAACCGATGCTCAAAAAACTCTTTACAAACGATATCCACCGAAATTGCGGAATGCTCCATTTGGAAAAGCGCCTGAACTGCGTAAAGCCGACTCATCGACTTCATCTTCCTAATTTGATTTCCTGACATTTTATTAGATGTACACATTTAAGCAGTCCAACAAAATTCAGTTGCTAGCAGAAGATTTAAAGCCAATATTTTTCCTCGTATCCTGCCAGGAAAAACTAAGGGATAGTAGGCTTAAAGCCGCCAACGCAGCAGCAGCACCTTTATTAAGCTTATTGGGATCAGACCTTTCTTTTGCCTGGGCAATATTCTCAACTGTGAGTATGCCGTTCCCAATACTTAATCCCTGCAAACCCAACATCAAAAGACCCGATGAACTATCATTACAAACTGTGTCGTAATGAGTAGTCTCACCCCTTACAACACATCCGAGCGCCACATAGGCGTCATATTCGCACAGTCGACTAGCCATGCCGATAGCAGTTGGCAGTTCAAGCGCCCCAGGCACGGTAATGACATCAAAGTCGGCTCCACATGCCCTTAACTCTTCTGTTGCTCCAGAAATTAAATCATCTGATATTTCCTTATAATAAGAGGCTACTACAACCAAAACTTTTACTGGCTTTGAAAATTTTGGGCGTTGGGTCTCACCAGTTAGTTCAGATTTGACCATTATTTCAGCTCCGATATTTTCTTGGTAGCGGCAATTTCTAACCCATAGGCCTCTAGACCTACAATCTTTGGTTGTGGAGAGTTTGTAAGCAGAATCAAACGCGATAAACCCAGTGAAGACAAAATCTGTGCGCCAAGTCCATATTGTCTGAGTGTCTTGGGCGAAGTCGCTTCTGTAGAAGCAAGTTTCATGTCTGTATCTCTCAACAATACAATTACACCTGTGCCCTCCTCAGCAACGATTCCCATGGCTTTCCGCAATTCGTTTGCACGGCCAAACGGCCCCACGCCCAAAATGTCTGCCATCGGGTCTAATGCGTGCATTCGAACGAGAACAGGGTCACCAGTTTTTATGTTTCCTTTAGTAAGAACAATGTGTTGGTCACCATGCGTTTCGTCCTCATAAATTGACATTTCCCATTCATCACCAAACTCTGACTTTACTGTTCCAGCTTTTCTTCCCTTAACTAAATTATCATGGCGTCTGCGATATGAAATCAAGTCAGAAATAGTACCAATTTTGAGTCCATGCTTTTGAGCAAACGCTACTAATTCAGGCAACCTAGCCATTGAGCCATCTTCATTCATAATTTCACAAATTACACCAGAAGGGTTAAGACCAGCTAGGCGACTGATATCTACTGCTGCTTCTGTGTGTCCAGCCCTCACAAGGACCCCGCCGTCTTTTGCTTTTAATGGGAAAACATGACCAGGTGTTGAAATATCAGCTTGGTTCTTATTTGAGTCTATTGCAGTGGAAACAGTCAGGGCTCGGTCGTGCGCAGATATTCCGGTAGTTACACCTTCACGTGCCTCAATTGAAATTGTAAAAGCCGTTTCATGTCTAGAAGAATTTTGTGTACTCATCAGGCTTAAACCTAATTGGGCAATTCGATCGGACGTTAAGGCAAGGCAAATTAAACCGCGTCCGTGCATAGCCATAAAATTGATCGCATCGGGGGTCGCCATTTGAGCAGGTACCACCAAGTCTCCTTCGTTCTCACGATCCTCGTGATCCACAAGAATAAACATGCGCCCGTTTCTTGCATCATCAATTATGTCAGAAATTGATGATATAACATCACTATGACTTTTTTCTATTTTACCAGGCTTATCAAAACTCAAATCTATTGTCCCCCGTAATGTTAGATTCTTGAGATAGACACTTTGAACAAAATTTACTAGAGATTATTAAATTATTCCTGTCGTAAAGGTGGCAGCAGTTATACCTACGAATAATTAGGAATGGTTTCTATAATGCTGTAATTGAATGCAATCCAACAGCAGCAGCATTTGATACGTTAAGTGATCCAAATGACGAAACAGGCTTAATTCGCACCAATTCATCGACTACCTCTTTAGTTCTAGACCTAAGACCGGGCCCTTCAGCACCCATCACCAAAGCAATGGGCCGATCAAAATAAAGTTTTGCAGCATCTGAGATGTCTCTCTCCCCTGTGGCGTCCAGTCCAAGAGCCACAAATCCCATTTTCTTTAATTCTAGTATCGTATCGGCAAGGTTTCTTACCCTAATATATGGTTGTCGTTCTAATGCGCCGCTAGCAGCTTTAGCCAAGGCGCCAGTTTCTGGCGCACTGTGATGCTTAGTTCCTAATACTGCACTTGCACCAAAAACTTCTGCAGATCTAAGAATAGCACCTACATTGTGAGGATCTGTTATACGATCCAATAATACAACATTCGGTAAATTGGATGATGATTGCATAACGACATCTCCAAAGCTCCCCCAATCTAAAGGCTTTACCTCGAGGAGTGCCCCTTGATGAATAGAATTTTCATCAATTAACTTCCTCATTTCTCGTGGTTCGACAATCTCTGGGAAAATACCTGCAAATTCAATTGCGTTTGTTAATTTATCTAATGCATTTTTAGTAACAATTAGTCTCAATTTTTTTCGCCTTGGATTCAGCAGTGCATCGCCCACAGCATGAATTCCAAAGAGCAAAAAGCTTTCTGCCTTCTCAAATTTTTTAGAACGCTCTTTGTCTACTACCCATTTTGGTTTTTTCATCAGAACAACCTTTTTTAATTCCCAAGTGTAATGTTTTACGTTTCATTTTTTATTTCAGGATTTTCTTGTTGACGCCACATTTTCCTAACGCTAATCAAACTTTAGTTATTTAAAAGTTCGTGGGCGACAGGCCGCAAGGTGTGGCAGGGGACTGTAACTCCCTCGCGGAGACGCACGCTTGGTTCGATTCCAAGGTCGCCCACCATTCCCCTCTTATCTAAGTGTTTTTGAAAATGTTGATAGCCAATTTTCCTGAGTAAATCTTTTATCATCCTATCAGCGAATGACAATAAAAGAGTAAAGTGATTACCCAACAATTGATTTACAAAAATTCTTCTTATGTAGTTTGAAAAATAGGATTATGTTTTCTATGGTTATACTTATGCGGCTTTGATAGAAGCTCTGGTAAAGAAATCTAATTAATGGAGATAAAAATGGCGAATGGCCCATCATACGGTTTTGACACCCTTCAAATTCATGCAGGAAGTTCGCCAGATCCATCAACTGGATCAAGACAAACCCCGATATACCAATCCACTGCATTTGTATTTCAAAATTCAGAACACGCAGCCAGGCTATTCAATTTGCAAGAAGTCGGCTATATTTACTCCCGGCTTACCAATCCTACGGTCGCTGCGCTGCAAGAGCGGATCGCCGTCCTTGAAGGAGGAATCGGTGCAGTTTGCTGTTCATCAGGGCATGCCGCTCAAATAATGGCTTTATTTCCGCTTATGCGACCAGGTAAAAATATAATTGCATCTACCCGCCTGTATGGTGGAACCGTCACACAATTCAGCAACACAATAAAGCGCTTTGGTTGGAGTGCAAAATTTGTAGACTTTGATGACTTTAAAGCAGTCAATGATGCTATTGATCAAGACACACAGGCTATTTTTTGTGAAGCAATCGCTAATCCGGGCGGTTACATAACTGATTTGGATGAGATAGCAACGATCGCAAATAGTGCTCATATTCCATTGATTGTTGATAATACTTCTGCAACTCCATATTTGTGTAGACCCATAGAGCATGGAGCAACAATCGTGGTTCATTCAACTACGAAGTATTTGACTGGAAACGGTACTGTCACGGGCGGTTGTGTGGTCGACAGTGGTAAATTTGATTGGGACAAGTCAGGAAAGTTTCCATCCATGTCAGAGCCAGAACCAGCATATCACGGGCTAAAATTTTCGGAAACATTTGGAGAAATGGCATTTACATTCCATGGTATAGCAATTGGTTTGAGAGACTTGGGTATGACAATGAATCCCCAAGCTGCTCACTACTCATTACTAGGTATAGAAACACTTTCACTTAGAATGAACAAACATGTCAAGAATGCTATGAAAGTTACAAAATGGTTAGAATCCCATCCGGCAATTGAGAAGGTAACTTATGCTGGATTAGAATCCTCCCCATATTTTAGCAGAGTGGAAAAAATTTGTCCGAAAGGAGCCGGCGGTCTTTTCACGATAAGCCTTAAAGGAGGGTATCAGTCTTGCGTTAAATTTGTAGATAACTTGGATATTTTTAGCCATGTTGCTAACTTAGGAGATAGTAGATCACTCGTTATCCACCCAGCATCTACAACCCACCGACAACTTACTACCGAACAACAAAAAGCTGCCGGTACTGGACCAGAAATTGTTAGAATTTCGATTGGGATAGAAGATGCGGATGATCTTATTAAGGACCTAAAGCAAGCATTAGACAAATCAATCAAGTAAGGTTTTTGTAATTAAAAATTAGTAAAAGTGTGAATTTAATAACTAAAATTTGTTATATTAACAACAGAAGTTTCGCTAATATTTTGGGTTGATGCGAAGCGAATTTAATATTAAGACTTTTGTTGAAATTAGTAGGACTTAACAATGATCAAGGAACGTAGTAGGTACTTAGAGCACCCTTCTAATGACATGTTGCGGTCCGCGAAGATTCTTGAAGACATAAACGGACAGAAGTCAAATTGGCCTATTAATAGCATAATAGCAAGCCTGGGAGTTGCATTATTTATTTCCCTAATAATGTTAAATTTCTTGAGCAAAAATTTTGAAATAAGTTTTTTTTGGCAAAATCAGGTTCCAGCCAACAAAATTCTGAATGATAATAGAGGCATCGTAGTCGTAACTGGATATGAAGGACCATTTTTCACTGAAAGTGTGCCTTTAATAAAGAGCGCATCAACCGCACAAACAAAATTAGCTGTGGAGGCCTCAGAGCAAATTAATTTTAAAGATTTTACCGAATTAAGAAACGGAAAATCAAAATATACCAGGCTTAATGATATTGAAATCGCTTCCTTGTATACAGAAAGTGGGATTTGGCCAAAAGTTCCGTTTCAGTCGCAACCACCATCAAATGTACCTTTGGGAGATGTTTACATTACGTCAATTGATCCCTCTGTAGTAAGTTTGGATGCCATTGCGCTGGATAAAAGGACTACTGGCTCAGAGCTGAAGGCGCTGTTGGATATTCGGTTGCCACTTTCCATAGGATCAAGCTTCAAATTAGATGAACATGGCTTAGCAATAGCCACAAAGATTGGAACCTTAGCACCCGCTGGGCATCAAGTTTTTGCTGGGAATCCAGAAATTGTACCTCCGACCAAGCCCCTTCCAGATTTTTTAGATATTGGTAATAAAAACATAAATCTTAACGTACTTTCACGGGTCAGTCCGAAACAGCGCCCTGAAGATAAAACGCCAGATGCATTGATAGCTGCAAAAAAACTCAAACTTGCTGAAAAAAAACCACAGCAAAGACCAACAAATGTTCGTTTATCCAACTATAATCTTGCAAGTCTGTCGACATCGTCAATTAACTTCAAAGGTCTTCGAACAAAGCCAAGGGAGCGGCCGAGTGATCTAAGCGTGCTTATTGATCAGGCATTAGGCGTAATACAATATGAAGGCGACGAGGCAAATGTAATTGGAATAGTTCCCGATGTGCCTTCAAGTCCAAGAGTTGCTAAAAAAGCAACTATTCAAAACGTTTTAAACTTAAGAAAGACGAACCTTATCGGCGTTTATGGTAGTTCAAAATCGCGACGTGCACTTGTGCGCTTATCCAATGGGAAAAGACAAATGGTCACCGTGGGCGATGCTATTGACGGCGGCAAGGTCGCGGCAATTGGAGAAAGTGACCTCCGATATATAAAAGGCGGCAAAAACATAACCTTAAAGGTCCCCAAGGGTTAGTTTCTGATTGTAAAATTAGTTTTGCTATCTGAGGCTATGGTGAGCAACAAATCTCTTTACGCTGCTCTTGAAACAAGTACGTCATCAACCTTTTGCGCCGCTGATATTTCATCACCATCATCAACTGCTGCCACTTCTCTAGTTAAGCGCTCTAAGGCAGCTTCATATAATTGCCGTTCAGAATAGCTTTGCTCGCGCTGGTCATCATTTCGGTGTAAATCTCTAACGACCTCAGCAATTGCAATTAAATCGCCAGAGTTGATTTTTTGCTCATACTCTTGTGCTCGGCGTGACCACATAGCTCTCTTTACTCTCGCTTTGCCCTTCAGTGTCGTCATTGCCTTTTCGATTACCTCCGGAGAACTTAGAGATCTCATTCCAATCTCTGATGCCTTGTGGGTGGGCACCCTTAAAGTCATCTTATCTTTTTCGAAGGACACAACAAATAGCTCTAACTTAATACCAGCTATTTCTTGCTCTTCTACCGAAATTATTTGCCCTACTCCATGTGCTGGATAGACCACAAATTCGTTTGGGCGAAAATCTGAATTCTTGGAAGTGTTCATCAATTTTCCTTCAACATTCACTTTTATCAGTATTTGGTCTAATTAGATTGTATTTGGGTAATCTAGCTAAAAACTAATTTGATATCTCTCGAATGGATAAAGTTTCTAATATCATTGTTATACGGCCGTTAGCATTTAACAGAAACTTTGAAAAATTAAAAGAAACAATTTAATTACACTAATTAACCGCCTTCACCAGGACCTTCAGAAAAATACTTTTCTAGTTTATCTGGTTCACCGTCTCTTTCGTCTGCCTCAGGCAAAGGATCTTTCTGCGTGATGATTACAGGCCAAAGTTCAGCATATTTTCTATTTAATTCTACCCATTTCTCCGCACCAGGCTCCGTATCGGGCCTTATAGCATCTGCTGGGCATTCCGGCTCACACACTCCACAATCAATACATTCATCCGGATGTATTACCAGCATATTCTCACCCTCATAGAAGCAGTCCACTGGACACACTTCCACACAGTCAGTGTACTTACATCCTATGCAGTTGTCGCTTACAATATATGTCATTTTTAAATGCTCTGCCCAACTTATTTTTAACTATCACTAACCAGCTCTGCCAACGACCTGGACAGAAACTTAGAAACTAAAATACCACTTTTTATATTTTTAAATACGATTGTAAATCTTTTTATTATTTATGCCTCACAAAAGATCAATGTTATTTTATTTGCTCAATATCTTCATACATCTTTTTTGCTTTATCATAACTTTTTCTTCCCTCTTCCAGAGACAGTACTTTTATGACCCGAACTACTTTTCCATGCCTCAATGTTAATACATCATCTATTGTAATTTCTGCTGAAGGCTTCTTTACCCGCCGAGCGTTAACTCTGACAACACCACTACTTATCATTTTTGCAGAAAGACTTCTCGTTTTATAAAATCTTGTCCACCAAAGCCATTTATCAATCCTAACTTTCTCTATTTTACCGTCCAAGGCTTAGTTATCTTGCTTAAAGCCCATAAGCGCCTTGGCAAAAGGATTGTCCGGATCAATTGGCTTATCTTGATTTTTAGTATTTTTTTGTGGAGACCGCACATTTTTAGAGCCAGCCGTAGTCAATGGCTTACCTCTTTTCTTATTCAGCTTTACAGCTTTTGGCGAATAGTTTTTGCCCTTATTTACTGTTTTAGCTTTCCAAAAAAACTTATAAAATACTTCATGAAGCTCAATCGGGTCTTTCTCACTGTCATCTGAATTTGCCTTGCCAAGCTCTTGATTAATTTCAGACTCACTCTCTTTTTCGGAAACTGCTTTTAAACGAGTACCTTTCTCAGTTTTATATCCTAAACCAATCATAAGTCCTGCAAATTGTTCAAGGGTCATGCCAGTAATAGAGAGCATATCAGAGTTACATTCAAAACCATTTTTGCTATCCTGAGATCTGAGCATGTCCGCTAATCTCTCCAACATATCGACACGAATTGCTCTCTCTCCAGCATTTCGGTAACCAGACATCGTGTCTAATCCACTTAGGAGCAGCGTTTCGGATGGGACAGTTACCAGCCCAGGCGGTGGAGCACTCGGAAACTCATCTATATTCTTAAATAAAGACCATAACACTAATCTTAATCTTGTAGGAGCTGGTTTTAATAACAGTGGCATGAATATTGTGTATTGCCCAAAACGCACTCCATGCTTTCTCAAAGTGGATCGAGCATCCTGATCCAACAATTTTACTGTTTCTGCGACAGTTTCCCTCGCAACTAATCCAAAGTTTTCAACTATTGTAAAAGCAAATCCACGAGCCAGACCCGACAATTTATCATCTCGTTCCAAAGCAAGCAGTGGCTCAAACAACGTTGCTATCCTACGATCAATGAAATGTTGTAACCTGCGCTCAATTTTTTGTTGAATTTCTCCGCTTACATTTTCTTCAATAAAAGAATGAATATGCGGTTTGAGAGGATTATCACCGGCCGATAACTTACCTAGAGCGTTTTCACCCCACATAAGACCACCTTGATCCGTGAAGTCGATTTCAGTGTCTGGGGCGTTGTAAAACCTATCTGCCATCAAATGAAAATGAGGCACTAAGGCCGCCATAGCAGCAGTTTTTACCGCTTTGGCCTCTGGACCATTTGCCTCTTTATCAGCTATGAACCTGAATCCTTCCAGCTTTCCGACAAATTCGCCTTCTATAGTCACTTGACCTTCTTTATCAACCTCGGCCAACAGAGCCTCCTTATCTTTGAGACGGCGTAATAGTATAGAAGTTCGACGATCAACAAATCTCTTTGTCAGACATTCGTGTAATGCATCTGACAATAAATCCTCAATTGTTCTCGTTCTATCCCGCCAATGAGTTTCATCATGAACCCATCCTTTTCTTTGAGAAATATATGTCCAAGTTCGCATATATGCTAGTCTTTTTGATAAAGTATCAATGTTTCCATGGATATTCTCTAACGAAGAAACTTGTTTTTGAAGCCAATCATCAGAAATTCTGCCTAAATCATATAAATTTAGGAAAATTGTTTCTAATAGCGACGTATATTCACCATGGCCGATCGACCTAAAATCGGGGATGCTGCAAACTTTCCATAATAATTTAACAGCGACTGGGTTGGTAACTCTTTTGAGTACTAACTCTGACTGCGATAGTGTTTTCAAGGCCAATAAATCATCAGACTCTCTGGCTTTTACAAGCGATGGATCATCCGGTAATGCTTCAAGTGACTCAATTAGTTTCTGAAGGCTGCCATAGTCTAGGTCTGCATTGCGCCATTGCAATGTTGTTTGAGGACTGAACCGATGTTCCATTATTGACTCGGCAACCTTTGCATCCAAAGGTTTTGCATCACCAGTGACACCAAAAGTGCCATTATTCATGCCGCGGCCGGCTCTACCAGCTATTTGAGCTAATTCATTGGGCGCAAGGTTTCTACTCCGCCGTCCGTCAAATTTACTTAGAGAAGAAAAAGCAACATGATTAACATCCAAGTTTAATCCCATACCTATCGCATCGGTAGCCACAAGGTAGTCGACATCACCATTTTGATAAAGTTCCACCTGAGCATTTCTAGTCCTAGGGCTCAAGGCCCCCATGACGACAGCCGCCCCACCCTTTAATCTCCGCAAAATTTCTGCGATCGTATACACGTTATCGACGGAAAACCCTACAATAGCTGAACGGGCTGGCATCCTAGAAATTTTTTTAGATCCTGTGTAAATTAAGGTGCTTAGACGTTCTCGCGATACAAACTGTGCATCCGGTACGAGGTTTTTTATTGGATAGCGCATAGTCTCTGAACCGAGAAAGAGGGTTTCATGAATTCCGCGTGACCTTAGAAGCCTATCTGTAAAGACGTGCCCCCGTTCTGGGTCATTTGCTAGTTGTATTTCATCAACTGCTAAAAATTCAGCGCTTATTCCCTCCGGCATTGCTTCAACTGTGCAAACCCAATAGCTGGCCTTTATTGGAACAATGCGTTCCTCACCGGTTAAGAGCGCAACCTGTGAAATACCTCGCAACCTAACAATTTTGTCATATACTTCCCGTGCCAGAAGTCTTAACGGAAGACCGATAATTCCACTTTTGTAACTTAACATTCGCTCTATGGCGTAGTGGGTTTTACCTGTATTTGTTGGGCCCAGGACCGCAGAAATACCGTGGGGCTGTCTCATTTATACAAAACCTCTGACGCATAAGCTAAGTCTCAGAATTTAATGGCTACTAGGTAGAAATGGCTTTGTACAGAAGCAGAAACAACTTTTATGATATTTGATCTGTATAAAAATCTGGCAGTTGAAATATTTGTCTTAATATTGCCGTTACGGTAAGTTTGAAATCAACGCATAAAAAACATTATACTTTCATTTGGTTAAACAAATAATTCGATAGGTGTAATATCATGACAGAAGTAATCGAGGATGCTGTAACGGCATTGAAGGAAAAAATGTTAAACAGCTCTTTTGACGGCTCGGCCAAATTTGAAATTGAAGGTGAAGGTTCAATCGTTATAAGCGGAAATAGTGTTTACGCTTCCGATGAGGATACAGACGTCACTTTCGTAGCTTCAGTAGCAATTTTCCAGGAAATATTTAACGGTGAACTGGATCCAACAGCTGCTTTTATGACTGGAAAGTTAAAGATAGACGGCGATATGGGCATAGCAATGCGGCTAGCTAACGTTTTTTAATTGATGACCCAGGACCCGCCATTTCTTAACGATGTATTTAATTGGCCGGCGGACACTATTACGAGCTACAGAACTACATCTGATGGGATAAGACTTAGAACTTGCAAATGGGTAGCCAACAAACCCTCTGGAACGATTTTTATTATGCCAGGAAGAGCAGACTATATAGAAAAATACGGTGGTTTTGCGGATGTGTGCCTTACCCAAAATATGAACGTCTTGGCTATTGACTGGCGCGGTCAAGGTCTGTCTGATCGATTATTAAATGACAGAAATATTGGCCATATTGAGAGTTTTGACGATTATCAAAAAGATGTAGAGGTTCTTATTGATGAAGCCAAAGCCTCCAATTTTGCAAAACCTTGGATTATTTCTGCACACTCTATGGGAGGTCTTATTGGTCTTAGATCACTTCATGAGACGAACGTGTTTGATAAGGTTATTTTTATATCGCCAATGTGGGGTATTGAAATGCCACCAATTTTGAAGTCGGGAGCACCAATCATAATATCGTTGATCTCGTTAATTGGGAAAATGGAGACTTATGCGCCAACTACCAGCTCTGAAACCCGGATAATACACGAAGAATTTGAAGTGAATAAATTAACAAGCGATATGCAAAACTTTAAGCTACTTAGGCAACAAGTAATAACGTATCCAGAATTACAAATTGGAGGTCCAAGCTCTGCCTGGGTTAGCGCTGCTCTCGACGAAATAGAAGTTCAGATGAAAAACAGACCACCGTCCATCCCAGCCCTCTGCCTAATAGGCGAGGAGGAAGAAATTGTTGAGACTTCTGCTGTAAAAAACTTTTGTAATGACTGGGAAGCATGCAATTTAATTTTGATGCCGAAAGCAAGACATGATTTATTAATGGAGCAAAAAACTATTTTAGCAGATTTAGTTTTCGAATTAGGAAAGTTTATTAAAAGATAAACAACAAATTTTTTAACTCTTGTTGTTAAGGCCATACAACCCTAATTGTACTAAATGATTTTATAAAGGTTAAAAATGACTCATTTAAGAAATATTTTTTTTGATAAAGATTTTACAGAAAACGGGAAATACTCCGGCGATCTGCCAGAATGGGACCTTACCGATTTATATACAAACACAGATTGCTCGGAAATAAGTAGAGATTTAACTTGGCTTAAAAATGAGTGCAAAATGTTTGCAAATGAGTTTGAGGGGAAACTTGCAGAACTGAATGCAATTGAATTTTTAACTTGTTTGAGAAGAAGTGAAAAAATTAGTAACATCAGTGGCAGACTAATTTCATATGCAGGTTTACGTTACTATCAAGCTACTACTGATGGGGAAAGAACAAAATTCTTATCTGATATTCAAGAAAAAATTACAATATACACGTCTTCTCTTATTTTCTTTAATCTTGAGCTAAATAGATTACCGCATGGGCATCTAGACGGATTATATTCAAAAAATGAAGACTTACACCGGTATAAACCGGTATTGGATAAAATCCGTGCACTTCAACCTTATCAGTTATCCGATGAATTAGAGAAATTCCTGCATGAGATGGGGATTGTTGGCGATGCTTGGGAAAAACTGTTTGATGAAACTATCGCTGGTCTTGAGTTTAGCTTAGACGATCAAATTTTGAATCTTGAAAGTACTCTAAACTTGCTCACAGACCATGACCGTTCGAAACGCAAAGCGGGCGCGCAAGAGATTGCAAAAATTTTTTCTAAAAACCTGAAAATTTTTGCAAGAATTCATAATACACAGGCTAAAGAAAAAGAAATAATTGACAAGTGGAGAGGCATGCCATCTGCGCAATTTGGTCGGCATTTGGCAAATGACGTAGAGCCTGAAGTAGTGGAAGCTTTAAGAAATGCAGTCGTTGCTTCCTACCCAGATTTAAGTCACAGATATTACGAGTTGAAACGTAAATGGATGGGTCTAGACCATCTAGAGATATGGGACAGAAACGCTCCCTTGCCAATGGAGTCAAACCAAACAATAGCTTGGTCAGATGCCCAAACATTAGTACTGGATGCTTACTCAGGTTTTGATCCGCGAATGGAGGAGCTAGCAAAACCATTTTTCTCGAAAGGCTGGATTGATGCTGCCGTAAAACCAGGAAAAGCGCCTGGCGCTTTTGCGCATCCAACCGTTACAAATGTACACCCGTACATCATGTTAAATTATCTTGGGAAGCCGCGCGATGTCATGACATTAGCACATGAGTTGGGGCACGGCGTTCACCAAATACTGGCCTCTAAACAGGGAGAAATGCTTTCTGCGACGCCGCTCACTCTAGCTGAGACAGCGTCCGTCTTCGGTGAAATGCTAACGTTTCGTAAGATGCTTGAAACAGCTTCCGAGCCACATTTGCGTAAAGTTTTATTAGCAAATAAAGTTGAAGACATGATAAATACCGTTGTAAGGCAAATTGCTTTCTATGACTTTGAGTGCAAACTTCATGGCGCCCGCAAAAAGGGCGAATTGACACCGGACGACATAAACGCTCTTTGGATGTCTATCCAGGCAGAGAGCCTTGGACCAGCTTTCAAATTTATGGATGGATATGAAACATTCTGGGCGTATATTCCACATTTTGTTCACTCTCCTTTTTATGTTTATGCATATGCTTTTGGTGACGGTTTGGTAAATGCACTTTATGCAGAATATGAGGAAAGGCCCGACGGTTTTTCATCAAAATATTTTGAGATGCTCGAGGCAGGCGGGTCCAAACATCATTCAGATTTGTTAGCCCCGTTTAATCTAAACGCCTCGGACCCTAAATTTTGGAGTAAAGGGCTATCGGTAATATCGTCAATGATCGACGAATTAGAGCGGTTGAACTGATTATTCAAAGATAAATATTATTTGGAAGCAAACTGTCCTGTTTTCTTGTAATTATTAAGCGCCGAGCTATCTCCCGTTAGTGAGGTGTAAATGAAAAATATTATTCTTATGATATCGTTGTGTGTTGGAGTAGCTACAATGTCTAACGCTGGTCAATTTATATTTAAAAGCGCGGACGGCGGCCTAATTAACTTAGAAGATTTTAAAGGCAAGCCCGTTTTAGTCGTGAACACGGCAAGTCGTTGCGGTTTTACAGGACAGTTAGAAACATTACAGAAACTCTCTGACACATACACCAGTGATGGGTTGACAGTATTAGCAGTCCCTTCAAATGACTTCAATCAGGAGTTAGCTTCGATCGATGCTGTAAAGGAATTTTGTACTATCAATTACAATTTAACACTGCCAATGACCGAAATCACCTCTGTCAGGGGGAAAAATGCTCACCCATTCTTTAAATGGGTCAAAGATATCACTGGATTTTCGCCAAAATGGAATTTCAATAAGATTTTAATTGGACCGTCGGGAGAGATTGTTCAGACATTCGGTTCTCTAACCAGGCCGACTTCCAGAGTAATAACAAGCGAAATAGAAAAGTTATTAGAACAAGAAGTATCAGATCAAGCATCGGGATAACCAAGTAATATCCCGCCGTCCAACAAGCATTCATATGATTTAATAACCATACTAATTTATTTTTTCGTACCTTACCCATTTCACAATTTGATCTACGAAATAATTATTCATGGATGGTGACATAATGTCCCCGCAGATGACATGCGAATTAGGGTCATCATTCTCCCCAACTTCTATCACTAATTTCGACTTTTTACCCTCCCAAGCATCAAAAACTTTTTCAATTAACCATGGCTTAACGACTTTATCTTTTTTTGAATAGATAAAAAGAGAAGTTAATTTAGCTTCAGAAAAGTCTAGCTTAGAAATTTTTCTAGTCATTTTTGCCATTTTAATTACTGACTGTGTAGAATATCTAGTAGTCCAGAAATAACTGTGGAGAACCCCTTTTGGTTTAAAAGTTCTTTCACTGCCAAAAATCAGCGGCAACCAGACTTGCGAGAATGGCCAAGTTAGAATTCCTGACATTTTTTTATTAAGACCAAAATTTGGTGAAATAAAAACCAACTTATCCTCAGCATTAAATATTTGCTTCGATATTGCCAAGGCCGAAACCAGGGTACCACCAGTAGAGGTGCTTAAGACAATGACTTTTTTCCCTATTCTATGGCCAATTTCTACTGCTTCTGCTGCATCATTTAGCCAGTCTTGAATTTGAGCTTCAGACATTTGTCTGCTGTCGCATCCGTGTCCTGTCAATCGAGAGAAATATAAATTTGCTTTTAATTCTTTCGCAATTAAATCAGGGACTGGCCGTACTTCTTGGGGACTGGCAGAATAACCGTGAATATACACGACTGCGACTTCAGACTTCACACCAGGATCTGAAAACCAATAGATCTTTTTTTTTAAATCTTTCTTTAAGTTTGGAATATTTTCTTCTGATCTTAAGAGGTAATCATCTAAATTATCACAGAGCAAATGAAATTCTTTAGACGCTTCCACAGGTATTTGCTGCTTAAAAATTTTCATACAATAGATAGATAGAAAAAAAGCAGCAACTAAAATCACTAAAAATATGATCACGATGTCTCCACTTCCAGCATGATGTCGTGGATAGTTTGTTCTAAAATTTTCAAGCATTTTGGAGATGAAAACGAGTGATCTGCTTTCGCAACCAACTTAAGATGCATATTTTCACAATCTACGTGGTTAAGTAATTTAACTGCCGTTTGGATCTCCACGGATTTATCCTCCGTACCCTGTAACATTCTCAGGGGACATAGAACATTCAGCGGGGTTCTTAAAATAAGATTTTTCCTGCCATCCTCTATTAACGTAAGTGTAATTGGGTAGGGCTCATCATAATCAGAGGGTAGCAAAATCTTCCCCGAGCTTAGTAACTCAGATTTTTGTATATCACTGAAATTTAGCCAAAAAAAATCTTCTGTGAAGTCTGGCGCAGCTGCGATTGTTATAATGCCTACTACTCTGTACTTTAATTTCTGATATATCAAAAAAGATATCCAACCGCCCATAGACGATCCTATTAGAATAATTGGTCCTTTTGTTTTTTCAGTAATTATTTCATACGCGTCTTGGACCCAATCACTAATATTACACCTCTCAAAGACACCGGAACTTTGACCATGGCCAGAATAATCAAATCTTAAAAACCCATAGTGATTTTTTTCCGCCCAAATTTCCAGATGGGTAGCCTTGGATCCCATCATATCAGACATGAAGCCTCCCAAAAAAATAAACGTAAAAGCACCACCTGCTTTTGCAGAATACGCAATACTTTTGTTATTTTTCGTAAGATATTCTATGGTCATGGACTACTCTCAATTTTCCAAGCTTGTCTCATAGTCTACCAAGTTATTTCAAGTCAGAAATTGAAAAAAATATAAAGCTTTCTTGACCTCTGCCCATCTACACGGCATTACTAAAACAACACGCAACCGGGTGTTTCGTAGGCGCCAAAAAGACGAGAAATGTATGAAAAAAATAGTTGTAAAATTTCCTGATGGCAACAAGCGGGAATTTGAGGCAGGAGTTACTGCTTCACAAGTAGCTCAAACTATCTCAACTTCTTTATCCAAAAAGGCAATAAGCGCAGAGGTAGATGGTAGTCATTGGGACCTTCAATGGCCAATTATAAGAGACTCTGAAATTTCGATTAATACGTTGAAAGATGTCGATCGTGCGATTGAGTTGGTTCGCCATGACCTAGCCCATATAATGGCGCGAGCAGTGCAAGAAATTTGGCCAGACGTCAAAGTCACCATTGGCCCCGTAATCGAAAACGGGTGGTATTATGACTTTGATCGGCAAGACCCTTTCACCCCCGAAGACCTGGGGACGATAGAAAAGAAAATGAAGCATATCATCAATTTGCGCGATCCCGTGCGAACAGAAGTGTGGGATCGCTCAGCAGCTATTGCCTATTACAAGAAAAGCAATGAGCCCTACAAAGTTGAACTGATTGAAGCCATTCCTGGAAACGAGCCATTGCGTATGTACTGGCATGGCGACTGGCAAGATTTGTGTCGCGGTCCACATCTTCAAAATACTGGCCAGGTACCGGGAGATTCATGGAAGCTGATGTCCGTAGCGGGCGCATATTGGCGTGGGGACAGTAATCGTCCAATGCTTCAACGAATTTATGGCGTAGCTTTTAAAAATAAAGAAGACCTGCGTGCACACCTCAACTTCCTCGAAGAAGCAGCAAAGCGCGATCACAGAAAACTAGGGCGGGAAATGAGCTTGTTTCATTTTGAAGAAGTAGCGCCAGGATCTGTTTTTTGGCATCCAAGCGGATGGCGCCTATTTCAGACTCTAATCAGCTACATGCGCCGCCGTCAGGAAAAAGCAGGATATGTCGAGGTCAACACACCAGACATCATGGATCGAGCATTGTGGGAGACCTCAGGGCATTGGTTCAACTACATGGAGAATATGTTCCTCGCACAAACCCATGATGATCGCGACTACGCGCTTAAGCCTATGAACTGTCCAGGCCATATGATGATTTACAATGAAAGTCTGCGCAGTTATCGCGATTTGCCGATGAAGATTTCTGAGTTTGGCAAAGTGCATCGCTACGAGCCTTCGGGAGCGTTGCATGGTTTGCTTCGTGTACGGAGTTTCACTCAAGACGACGCACATATTTACTGCACCCCCGAACAATTGACTGATGAGTGCTTGAAAGTAAACGAGTTGATTCTGTCAATTTATAAGGACTTTGGGTTTGAGGATGTACACATTAAACTGTCGACCCGCCCTGAAAACCGTATTGGAAACGACGAAAGCTGGGACTTGTCGGAGGCGGCACTCAAAACCGCCTTGGACCGCGCTGGCATGTCTTATACCATCTTTGAGGGAGAGGGTGCCTTCTATGGACCAAAGCTGGAGTACGTGTTACGCGATGCAATTGGTCGCGACTGGCAATGTGGAACACTTCAAGTCGACTACAACTTGCCGGAAAGGTTCGGCTCAACTTTCGTGAGTGCATCGGGTGAGAAATTGGCGCCTATTATGCTGCATCGTGCCTTGTTTGGTTCCCTTGAAAGATTTATAGGCATACTCATTGAAAATTATGCTGGAAAATTACCCTTTTGGCTTGCCGCAAGGCAGGTCGTTGTTGCTTCCATCATCACTGATGCAAATGGATACTGTAACGAAATTGTAGATGCATTAAAAGTTGCGGGTATCAAAGCAGAAAGTGACCTTAGAAATGAAAAGATAAGCTACAAAGTTCGTGAACATTCTTTAGCCAAAGTACCAATCATTTTAGCCATTGGAAACAGAGAGGTTAATGAGAGAACAATAACTGTTCGTAAATTGGGCGAAAAACACACTGAAACCCTTGAATTTGATCAAGTTATTCTCGAACTTAAAAAAGAGTGCGTCCCGCCAGATATCAGATAACATTTTGGACGTAAATTTTGATCAATAAAAATCTATTTTTTATCGGATTGATACTGTTCCATTATGTCTTTTGTCCAACCAAAGGTATAATGACCCTCACCATCTTCAATGATAGGGCGTTTAAATAACGTAGGATATGCTTCAAGCAAATCTGTGGTTGTAAGTTGCCGATCCGTTTCAGTCAGAGAACGCCATGTAGTAGACTTTTTGTTAACTATATCTTCACCATAGTTTTTAACTAACGTGCTAATCTCCGTCCGAGCAAATGGGGTCTCTCTCAGATCAACAAAAACTGAATTCAGCAAAACCTTCCTAGCAGCTCTGCACTTATCACAGTTTTTTAAACCATATATCAGCATCTTAGCATCCTATCAAAAAATTTAACTGGCTAAATATAAAATTAGCACTAACCTTTCGGTATTATAAATAGACTAGGGTAATCGTTCAGAGATTAATTCAAAAGTTGTCTTAATGTTATAGTAATTAGTTCGAAGAGGTTTAAAATATGCCACAGGGAAAAGTAAAGTGGTTTAATACGACAAAAGGCTTTGGATTTATTGAGCCCAGTGACGGTGGAAATGACGTATTTGTGCATATATCTGCGGTTCAAAAGTCAGGCTTGACAGGCTTGGCCGAAGATCAATTAGTAAATTATGAGCTGGTTGAAGGTCGTGATGGTCGACAAATGGCAGACGAAATTAGCACAGCCTAATTACATTACTGCTTTAATTTCCACCACCAGCTACTATAATTTAATAAGCGGCAGGCGTTTCACTTCCGCTGGCATCATATTGCCATTTTTCGTTTGGGTGGTTCGGTCGTTATAATTAAACCAAAATTCTTCACTGTCAGTGCACCTTCTACGTATTCCAGCTGGCATCAAAAGATAATCAAGCTCAATTTCGTCGAATAATCCTTTATAGAATACGCGCAACCCTTCTTGATCAAGCATTGATCCCAAATATATCGCGCCCGTCGCTTCTATAGTTGCGATTACTTTGCCGTTTTTTAACGTAAGATAAGAAGCTGCATTACTATCAACATTTATGGTTTCAATATACCTATTAGCTTGACCTAGAGGGTCAATCTCCAGCGATAAATTGGGCGGAAGCGTTTCTACCCTTAAAACTCTAGATTTTACGAGATTGATGGCGGGAGGTAAATTTGTTGGTATTTGCATATTTCCCACTCTGGCACCAGTACGAGGCCCAAAAACGAGTTTTGCTTTACTCGTAGAAAGACGTGAGATTAACTCACTCGAAATATGAATAGCTCCCACTATTGATATTAACTTATACCTTGAGAAGTCTTCTGTCTTCTTATGCACAAAATCCACATTTAATCCTAGGGTTCTAAATGCTTTATAATGATCCATTATTAGTTGAAAATAGTTAAGGCCTGCTCCCGTCGGTTGTACAGCCCACGCAGCATCTGCATCATAATCAAAATAAATGGCTACATCTGACAATCCACTCGAAACAGCTGGAGACAAAGCCAACTCTTCCTTTAGCTGCTTCGCCTCAAAGTAACCAGGTGCAGGGGCACTATCCGGCTGTAATAGCCCTGAATGCATTTGCTCCTGAGCGAAGGGAGCTTGTCGCCACCTAAAGTACGAAACAGTCTCAGCTCCATGAGCAAACGCTTCCCATGTCCAGAGCCTTACCATGCCGGGCAAGGGTTCTGGATTATATGGAGCCCAGTTAACAGGACCAGGCTGTTGCTCCATTACCCACCATCGACCATCGCACACTGATCTGTACAAATCGTGGTGGAACGCTTGAAAATCTGGATCACCCTGACGCAGAAAATCATCTTTTTCAGTTTCCGTTGCTCCCGCTCTATCAAGCAAAAATCCAAGTGGATAGCTGTCCCAGCTTGCAATATCTAAATCTTCTCCAACTTCAAAGTGATCAAAATCAGTAATACGACCCATGAAATTGTGGATAATTGGTGCCGACGAATATTCTCTTATAATTTTGGTTTGAATTCGGTTGAAAGAAACGACTTGTGAACTCGTAAATCTCCGAAAAGCCAATGTATGGGATGGATTTGGTTCCGTAACAGTCAAATTTGGCAGACTTATCTCATCATAACTTCGGTAATCCATTGACCAAAAAACGTTACCCCAATCCTCGTTTAATTTATTAATGTCATTGCCATAAGCCCTTGACAGCCAGTTTTGAAAGGATTTGAGTGCAGAAGATGAATATGAAATTGTCGTATTATGACATCCATACTCGTTGTCGGTTTGCCATGCTTGAATATATGGATTAGCTCCGTAACGTTCTGCCAACTGCCTTACAATTATAGAACATTGGGTCCGATACCCTTCATGCGAAAAACAGTAATGTCTTCGTGATCCAAATTCTCTGGGCCGACCCTCAGAATCTACTGCTAACATATCTGGGTATTTCTTGAGAACCCAAGTAGGCGGCGTAGCAGTTGGAGTTCCTAATATTACCGACAAACCGGCTTTACCTAATATCTCTACTGCCCGATCAAGCCATTCGAAACAAAACTCACTTTCTTGAGGCTCTAATCTTGACCAAGCAAACTCACCAATACGCACCCATTTGAGTCCTAAATCAACCATTTGCTTGGCGTCAGTTTTCCATATTTCATCAGGCCAATGCTCTGGATAATAGCAGGTACCTAGCTCACGCTTAACAGCTTTCATATTATGACCCTATGCTCTTCCTGCCCGACGCAATCAACTTCAGTTAAAAAAGTTTTTCCATCATTTGGGCTGGCATCATCTAAATCCACAGAGGCTGATGTAGCAAATAAAGTACTCATATTTTTGCCCCCGAATGCCGGACAACTAATCTGCTTTGCATTGAATTTAAGTTCACTTACAAAGCAGCCATTTCTATCGTAACGAGCAACCCTCGACGCTCCCCACTGTGCAGACCAAAGATAACCAGAGAGATCTATAACAGCTCCATCTGGATTTAAATTAGTTTCTTGAAGGTCGATGAAAACTTCTGGATCCGAACTAGGCCATCCCTTTTGATCTAAAGAAACTCGCATTATCTTTCTTTCTGGCGTATCACAAAAATACCCAAATTTTTTATCTGGCGAAAAACAAATTGAATTTGAGATAGTTATGTTTGGAAATAATTTGACTATTTCCCCCTCAAAAAAACGATAAATTGAACCAGCATGCGGTTCAGCAGCAAGGCCCATAGTCCCAATCCAAAACCCCCCATAGGGATCGGCTCGACCATCATTTGATCGTGTTGAGTTATTATTACTCTCAAGCTGACAGATCTGTTCACTTGCGCCTGTTAAAATATCAAAAAGCCTTAAATCAGTGGCCGATGCTATTACTAACTTTTCATTGGATACCCATCCAGCTGCCGAAACAAAGCATTCAAATATCCACGATTTATGATTTAAGCCATCTGACATGTGAATAGTTTTATTCAGAATATCAAACCAGAACAAACTTTGAATTCCGGGGTGCCATAAAGGCCCTTCTCCAAGTGCATTAATCGTGTGATTAAATACTTTAGGTACTTGCATCATAGGCATCATCATATGCTGAAACGATTTCATCAGCTTTTTCTCTAACGGCAGAGGCGTTGTCACCCACTTTGTACAGATAGCTTCCGATACCAAAGCCAGTTACACCGGAAGCTAGCCAATCAACAAAATTGTTAGGGTCGACACCTCCAACAGCATAAGTTGATAGACTTGGAGGCAGAACCGCTCTCAAAGCTTTTAAGCCCTCAACTCCCATTAGAAAAGCTGGGAATAATTTCAAGCCGTCAGAACCATTTTGGACTGCCTCAAAACATTCAGTAGCAGTGAAAACACCGGGGTAAGACCTCATATTTAACTTCTTTGTTTCTTTAATCACATCGAGGTTAACGTTCGGTGAAACAATCATCTTTCCGCCTGAGTTCCAAACAAGAGAGACTTCACTTTTCGCAAGCACAGTGCCCGCACCAATTACTGCCTCACTCAGAAAACGGTTTGCTAAAATTTCAATACTTTCATATGCATTTGGTGAATTAAGTGGAACTTCAATTTTGGTAATCCCTGATAATATCAGTTCTTCAGCGATACCCGCCACTTCATGTGGTGTGACACCTCTTAGAATTGCAATTATCTCTCTAACCATTCAATGCCTCCCATGAATTAAAGAAAAGGCCTGGGACAATCCATCTAATGTGCATTTCGTTGCATCTACCTCCTGAGCAAAAATTCCTTGACCTTCCAACGCAGCTTTGTACGTTTTTGATAAGTTATTGTCTGCCAAAATAACAACATTTTGTCCAAGCCAATAAGGCTTTGCACCTGCTAGTTCTGCACCTATTATATAACCAGACAATTTTGATCTGAGTACTGATTTTGCTACCTTGTTAAGAAGATCATCAGCTCGGAGTTTAAAAAAATCTGAAAATATTTTTTGCGGGTTTGAAATGCTTTCTGAAACTGCACTTTTAAACTCTTGGTCACTCCAGCCATCAGAGTTTACGGAATACTTTAATACTGAGTAATTGGACATCAAAGCAAATAGTTCACCAGATATAAAAGTACGAAAACTGACTACTTCTCCAGCACTAACATGGACCCACTTGGTATGAGTGCCAGGCAAACAAATTATACCGTCGAAATCCGAGAAAACCGACAAAAAACCCCTGATTTGGGTCTCCTCTCCTCTCATAACATCTGCAGGATTATTTTGCTTTAAGCCTCCCAAAATTCGAACATCGAGTCGATTATCCCTACAAATAACTTTTACGCTATCAGTATCTTGCATGAGATTATACGGAACCGTAGCGTAGGGAGCCTCCAACCAACCCTGTTTAGCACCAACCATTCCACAGCATAAAACTGGTATATTGACATCACCGGCAACCCAATTTGAAATTTTCTCTAAAAGCAAAGGCTCAAATTCAACAATCTCTAGACTTAGCATTCCATCACTTGATGAGAAACTATCAAGAACTTTGTGACGTTTATCCAAAGCCCACACTCTTAAATTACTTGAGCCCCAATCGACAGCAATCCAATACAAATCTTTCATAGTTTTCATCCAGTCATAACGACACCACCGTCGATAGCAATTAGCTGACCAGTAATCATCTGGCTAGACGCTGATGCGAGGAATAGAGCTCCACCAACTATATCCTCGGTTTTAAGATGATTTTTTATGCATTGGCGCTCTAAATGTGCATTAAGCCCATCGGGTGTAGCCCACTTATCCAGTTGTTTATTTGTTAAAACCCAACCTGGTGCAATCGCATTTACCCTAATATTATCTGGACCAAATTCCCTCGCTATAGAGCGCGTCATCCCCATTATCCCAGCGTTAGCAGTAGTATACGCGGGATACCCTGCATTTCCCATCATATAGCTTATAGACGAAAAATTTATGATAGATCCCCCACCTTGAGCCTGCATTCCAGGTAAGACATACTGAGAAGCAAAGAAATATGACTTGAGATTAATAGCTTGTGAATTATCCCAATACTCCTCTGTAACGTTGAGTGTTTCGTGCCTATCATCATTTGCAGCATTATTTACTAGAATTTCGGCATCACCATTTACGCTGTTAGCGAGATCAACGGCTTTTTTTAAGGCATTTAAATCAGTTATATCACATTTAATGAAGTACGGACGCGAATTGAACTCAGCCTCAACTTTATCACAAAAATGCTCTGCATCTGATCTTTGAACAAAAGATACTTTAGCCCCCTGTTGAATAAAAGCCTTCGTTATCTCTGCCCCAATACCTGAGCCTCCACCAGTAATAAAAACACTTTTATTTTCTAGGTCAGAAAATTTAGCAAGCATCATCAGTGGCTCTCCCGCTTTGGTGTGCGAGTATCATTGCCTACTAAAAAATCTAGATCAGCTCCCTTATCAGCTCCTAAGACATGATCAATATAAAGCTTAATGTAACCACGCTCATAGTCGGGAAGCGGTGTAGACATGTAAGTTCGCCTTGCACTTAGCTCTTCGTCTTCAACTAACAGATCAAGCCTTCCCTCTTTTGCGGATAAAACTATCTCATCGCCAGTCTTTACCAAAGCCAACACACCACCAGCAGCAGCCTCGGGCGCAACGTGCAGTACAACGGTACCATAGGCCGTACCTGACATCCTCGCATCAGATATTCTTACCATGTCCCGTAAACCTTCTTTTACTAATTTAGCTGGAATTGGCATGTTGCCTACTTCTGCCATTCCTGGGTACCCTTTTGGGCCGCAACCTTTTAAAACCAATATGGTATCTTTGGTTACTGGAAGATCGTCATTGTTTATATTGGCTTTCATATCCTCAACACTTTCAAAAACATATGCTGGGCCACGATGCTCAAGTAATTCTGGGGTTGCAGCGGAGGGCTTTATAATTGCCCCCTCTGGAGCTAGCGAACCTCTCAAAACTGTCAGACCTGCATCCTGTTTAACCGGGTCTTTAAAGGGAAAGATTACATCTCTATTCCAACATTCTGCATCTTTGTAATATTCCTCAAGACCCGACCCAAGAACAGTTTTCGCCGGCTCAAGAAGATGCGAGATTTCCGCCAAGACCGCAGGAATTCCTCCCGCATAACAAAAATCTTCCATCAAGTATGCGCCGGATGGCATACAATTTACCAATAAAGGCACATGTTTGCCTAAATCAATATCATCTAAATTTAGCCCAATTCCAACGCGACCAGCTATTGCCAATAAATGAACGACTACATTGGATGAGCCACCTACAGCAGCATTTGTAAGTATGGCATTGATAAAAGCTTCTCTAGAAAGAATTTCTGATGGCTTTAATTCCTCATCGACCATTTCGACAATACGCTTTCCAGTGAGGTGAGCTAATGCCATGCGACGTGCATCAACTGCTGGAAGAGCACCATTAGTAGGAAGACTAAGTCCCATAGCCTCCACCAAGCAAGACATTGTGGAGGCAGTACCCATTGTCATACAAACACCCTTGGATCTACTCATACCACTTTCCGCAGCCATAAAATCAGAGAGTGACATTTCCCCAGCACGTACAGCTTCAGAGAATTTCCAAACGTCAGTACCAGAGCCTATATCCTGTCCTTGCCACTTTCCATTGAGCATCGGTCCAGAACTTACGACGATTGTTGGAAGGTCAACAGAGGCGGCCCCCATAAGTTGACCAGGAGTTGTCTTGTCACAACCGCCTAGAAGTACCACACCATCGATACCATAAGCTCTTATACTTTCCTCAACATCCATCGCTAGTAGATTACGAAATAGCATAGCAGTAGGCTTCATTTGCGTTTCACCCAAAGACATAACTGGAAATTCAACTGGGAAACCGCCAGCCTCCCAAACACCTCGCTTAACACCTTCAGCAAGATCCCGTAAGCTTGAGTTACACGGTGTCAATTCAGACCACGTATTGCAGATACCAATTATCGGTCTTCCATCAAAAGCGTGGTCAGGAAATCCTTGGTTCTTCATCCAAGATCGATGTATGAAACCATCACGATCTTTATTGCCATACCATAAACTACTTCGACGTTTCTTTGTCATTTTCTCGTTCCCTCAAGAACCCATAAAGTTTGTGGGTTAGCAATCGGCATTCTAACACCGAATTCCATCATCATCTCTCCACTGGCTTCCACGATTTGATTTTTTATTGGCATTGGCCCACGCGAAATATTTTCACGTTTTTGATAATTTACTAATTTAATTTTATATGATGATTTTCTATTCAATCCTGAAAGTTTAACCTTCCGCGATAAAGCCTGGGCAGATGAATTCACTTGAGCGATAAAAGCTACAAAATTGTCACCATTCTCTGAAACCTGCAATTCACCCAGAAGTGCAGAATCAGGCATATCGAGACGATACCTGAGAGCATCCATTCTCCAAGGTCGATTTCCTTTCCACCAATTTACCACCTCTTTCAAGGTCAACGTTTCAGCTTCAGTTAGTTCATTCAAATCGAACTCAAACCCCAAATGTCCTTGAGCTGCGACCCAAGCTCTCGTTGAAATATCAATCTCTCGACGAGTTGTGTGACATTTCCTTGGACCAACATGACATCCAATTACTGATGGCGGAAAAAACATAGCAGAATTATTTTGTATCCGCATTCTTTCCACCGC